>Ga0209191_1000311_pt1 | contig 38171 bp, 48 predicted proteins | sample S_130626_EF_Meta_FD_187320 | JGI IMG/M metagenome (GOLD analysis project Ga0209191, IMG submission 187320) | Freshwater microbial communities from Lake Simoncouche, Canada to study carbon cycling - S_130626_EF_MetaG (SPAdes) (version 2) | ecosystem: Environmental > Aquatic > Freshwater > Lake ...
CGGAGCCCAAGGTCCGGCAGGATTAAAGGGAGACACCGGATCAGTCGGAGCCCAAGGTCCGGCAGGTGCTAAGGGAGACACCGGATCAGTCGGAGCCCAAGGTCCGGCAGGTCCTAAGGGAGACACCGGATCAGCCGGAGCCCAAGGTCCGGCAGGTCCTAAGGGAGACACCGGATCAGCCGGAGCCCAAGGACCAGCCGGAGCCCAAGGTCCGGCAGGATTAAAGGGAGACACCGGACCAGCCGGAGCCCAAGGTCCGGCAGGTTCTGTCACGAACATTCTGCCCCCCGTGAGTTCTGTTACAACTCTTCACACAGATACAGCTTTTAACCAAGCGCCGACAAATATTGCCTTATATTCAAATCGCCTTGAATTATTGCCAAGCGGTTATTACTACGCAGGAGATCTCGCGGTATTAAATAACGCTTTTCCTGTCGGCACTGTCGTAACAATTTCAGGAATAACTTTTGGCGCCGCTCCAGTAAGTTATCAATTCACTGTCACTGGTCCGGCTGTCTTGATAAATGGTTCGGACATCAGTTTTCCTTGCGCAGTTGCTACCGGAATCATGGGTTCTGTTGTATTTATTGGCGATGCTACGTTGGTTGGTGGAGTGTCAACCGCAGGGAAGTATCTTTCAAATAACGGCACCTCAGCATCTTGGGCACCGATCGACAATCTAGCCAACGCAACACTGGCCAATCCGAATCTTGAGTACGGTCAAAATGCGCTCATCATCTTGTCTGAAGGTTACGGCGCAAACGGAATTTCAAATGACGGCGGACAAACCTGGACAAGACCTTTGCCTGAAGGAGTCAGCGGATCAGCTCAATGGAGGGGGTTCGCTTTTGGAGCTGGAAAGTTCGTTGGAGCTAATGGAAGCTATATGGGCGGGGCACTGCTCTATTCAACCGATGGAGTGAGCTGGAGTGAAAGCCCGAGCACTTACGGCAATTGGCGGAGTGTAATTTTTGGAAACGGTACTTTCTTTGCTCATGCTTATTATTCAACAGATGCAAAGATTTCAAGTGATGGAGTTAACTGGACAAGTGTCACAATTCCAAATGGTAATTGGGCAGCTGCTTCCTTTGGAAATGGTCTTCTTGTGCTTGTTGGGCAGGATTCTTATTCTGGCGGCATAGCTACTTCGTCCAATGGTGGAATCTCATGGACACTATCTACTTTGCCGTCCTGGATTAACTACGCCGCAGATCTACTCTTCGGAAATGGCGTCTTCGTAATTATCGGTGGGAACTATGATGACTATTTAACGGCCAGTTCAACAGATGGTCAAAATTGGACACAGAGTCAGACAATTCCTCCCCTTGTGCAATTCGGGGAAATCGCAAGCGCTACTTTTGGACTCGGAAAATTTCGGGCTTTTGTTTCAATGACCGGAGGGGTCATATCGTCTTCCGATGGAATTACTTGGACAGAAGATCGCTTTGCGTACCCATATCAATACGATGGACCGTACAAGGCTTTCACTTTTACTGGATCAGGTTTTTTTGCTTATCATCCTTATCAGCAAAAATTTATTCGCTCAGTTGATGGAGTAAATTGGACAACTGATCCGACCCTTTACAATTTTTATAGCTACCAGTTCAAAACGGCAGTTGGTCAGATTAAGGCTTCAGGCAAGCTTTCGATTGCAGGAAATAGCGGCGCCAAAGGTGAAGTCCTGAAATCAACAGGCACAGGAGTCAAGTGGGGCAAAGTATTCCCAAGCGCACCTTATGAATCAGGCTTGGTTCTTACTTCACCAGGTAGTCAGGTATCAAGCCAAGAGCCTTATTGGGCAACTGTTGAAAAGCCTTCCGTAGAGCTTTTGAGCATCGATGCGCATACCTTAAGAACCAACGGCAACGTGACCTCTATTGGCTTCTGGAATCTCACACAATATAAGGCCGTCAAAATTATTTTTGAAGGAATAAAGGGCAACGCCAGCCATGGCGCAAATATTCGCTTTCCGAATTCTTACGGCTTTGGTCCTTTCGGCAGGCGCCATACACTTGAACACACTAACTACACCCAACAGGCATGGTCTTTCTTTGATTATTCAGTGGATGGCATCGATCTTGTCGGCGTGAACGGGCCACTTTCTGGCACAGAGTTGCCATGGTCAGCAACAGTCATGATTCATGGTCTTTCGAGTCAAAGTCCTCTGATCTCTGCCGAGTCCTTCTTTTTTGACGCCTATCAGCAACCAAGAGTCTACGACTTCAAGCTGTATATGGACAAACGCCAATGGTATATGGGCATCGATCGACTACAAATTGAACTTACTGGCGCTGCGAACTATTACGAATCCGGCACGATAAAAATTTACGGAATTAACTAAATCAATTCAAATGAAATGAGGGATGCAATGTCGATCACATACGAAATCGATTCAGATAACACAGTAAAGGTGATGAGCTCAGATTTTGAGTTTCCGATCTTGGTCCAACCAACGTGGCCCAACGGTGAAGCTTGGTCGGATTCAGCTGAGGCAGCTGCATGGGCTGAGCTTTACGTCGTTGAGATTACTAACGAGGATTCACTACTTGCACCATTCGGAAGAGGTCTACCTGGTCGTCCACGATTGACAATCGAACAAATGCAAGCGGCGGACAAGCTACGCGAAGACGTAGACAAGGCCAAAACTCCAGAAGAACGAGAAGCAGCCATTCAAGCTTTACGCGCTGCAACCCCTCAGATCAATCCCTAATCTTCGGCAAGAGCCGACGCTAAGCAGCGACAAAGGAGACACATCATGGCAGGCAGAGGCCCCGCACCGAAACCAGCTGACCAACGCAGACACCGCATCCCAGATCCAATCGCAACAACTGATCTCGTCGATGATGGTGCAAAGCTAGGTCCAGAACTTCAAGATCTAACTGGTCGAACAAATTTTCCGCCAATGGTTTTGAAATGGTACGACACTTGGAGAACTTCACCCCAGGCAAAGTCATTCATCGCAACTGACTGGCAACGCTTGGGAATGGTTGCATTCATTTTCGAGCTTTACCTGGCAGAGCCAAAGGCAACACTTCTTTCAGAGATCCGTCTCAATGAAGAACGCCTCGGAGCGACGATCGTCGATCGTCAGCGAGCTCGCATGAATGTCGAACGAACTGAAACTAAGAGCGCGCAAGTCTTATCTCTTGCACCTGGATCTTCAGCTCGCGACCGAATCGCAAAGCGAGAAGCTGCGAAGTGATCGTTGACCGTCACGGTGCGGTCATCACTCGTCCTGAAGGTCTTCCTGAATATTCCCTCGGATACGAGATCATCGACTGGGTAGAAAATTTTCTACTTCAGCCAGATGGACCCAATGCCGGTGAACCTTTCAGCTTTACCAGGGAGCAAGAAGACTTCCTTCTTTGGTGGTACGCCATCGATGAAGCTGGGCGCTTTGCTTTTCGCAGAGCTGTTCTTCGCAGATCCAAGGGATGGGGCAAGTCGCCATTTTTGGGCGCGATCTGTCTTGTCGAGCTAGTCGGTCCCTGCCGCTTTGATGGCTGGACTGGCAAAGGCAAGCAGAAGTCACCAGTTGCAATTCCGCACTCGATGCCCTGGATCAATCTCGCCGGTGTCTCTGAAGTCCAGACAACAAACACCATGAGCGTCGTTCTCTCGATGCTCGATGGATCAGCTCTCGTCGATGAGTACGGTCTCGACGTTGGCATGACTCGAATTTATACACCAGGAGGCGGTCGCCTTGTCCCAATCACAGCATCAGCTCCCAGCGCTGAAGGTGCTCGCCCATCTTTCGCAGTCATGGACGAAACACATCACTGGTCCGAGTCCAATGGTGGCGCAAAGCTGGCTCGCGTTATTCGACGCAACCTTGCAAAGTCAAGAGACGGCGCAGCTCGCGCAATCGAAACAACCAACGCTCACGCACCAGGCGAGGAATCGGTAGCCGAAAAGTCTTTTCAAGATTTCCTCTCTATTCAAGAGGGACGCAGTAAATCAACAGGTCTTCTCTACGATTCCAGAGAAGCTCCAGCTGAGATCGATCTTGCAGATCGCACAGCTTTGATCAAGGGATTGAAAGCAAGCTACGGCGATGCTTCCTGGGTTGATCTTGAGCGAATTGCAGATGAGGTCTACGACCCTGGCACTCCCCCAGAAGAATCACGACGCTTCTATCTCAATCAGATCGTCGCCGCAGCTGATGCCTGGATTTCACCGGCTGAATGGGATGCCAACCATCGCGAAGATCTCGAACCTTTGGCAGAGGGTGACGCAATCACACTCGGCTTCGATGGATCTTTGACAGATGACTCGACTGCACTCGTTGCATGTCGACTTTCAGATGGTGCTCCATTCCTTCTCGGACTTTGGGAAAAGCCAACAGGTCCGCAAGGTCAAGGATGGCACGTACCAAAAGACCAAGTCAGAGATCTAGTCGGTCACACCTTTGCCAACTATGACGTCATCGGATTCTTCTCTGACGTTGCTTACTGGGAAACAGACGTCGACTATTGGCGTGAACAGTACGGCGAACAGTTACTGATCAAGGCAACAATCAAACATTCAATCGCCTGGGATATGCGCGGCCATGCAGCCGACACAGTCAGAGCAGTTGAAGCACTCAATCGAGCCATCGTTGATGGAGAGTCTCCACATGATGGCGACCTAAAGCTAGGTCGACACGTAAAGAATGCACGTCGACGTCCCAATCGATGGGGCGTCTCCTTCGGAAAAGAATCGCGGGAATCCCCGCACAAAGTCGACGCACTCGCTGCGTTCGTACTGGCAAGAATGGCACGCCAAAGAGCCCTCGCAGAAAACGTCATCGGCAAGCGCCGAGTCGCAACTGGTCGTCTCGTTGGCTTCTAACTATTAGAGAGGAGCTCGAAGTGGCAATGACCACCGCAGCTGTTGAGAGTCTCGCAGCTGAAATGATCGAGCATCAAAAGCATCTCAAGTCTCGCGATGGCCGTATTGGAAAGATCGAGCGCTACCTGGCTGGAGATCACGATTTCCCTTACATGCCAAAGACAGCGAAGAGCGAATACAAGCACCTCGCGCAGAGATCGATCACCAACTGGCTTCCACTGATTGCCGACACTTTTGCAAAGGGTCTCTTCGTCGATGGATACCGACCAGCAAAGGCCTACGACAATGCTGCGCCTTGGACTTACTGGCAAGCCAACGGTCTTGATGCACGTCAGACGATCACACATCGCGGAGCTTTGGAATATGGCGCAAGCTATGTCCTTGTCCTTCCTGGAGATCGCTCACCGCTGATCCGTCCTCTCTCACCAACTCGAACTCATGCTCTCTATGCCGATCAAGATGATGAGTGGCCTGTCTATGCACTCGTCGAATCTGGCAATGATGGAGCTGGAAAACTTTGGCGCCTTTATGACAATGAAGCCGCCTACACACTTCGCATCGGAAAAGATTCCGATAAGCCTCAGCTTTTGCTTACCGAATCGCACAACCTCGGAGTCACTCCGCTTGTCCGATTCCGCAGCTCTCTATCGGATAACTCCAAGGGAATCATCTTCCCATTGATGACAATTCAAGATCGCGTCAACGAAAGCGTCTTCTCATTGATGATCGCTCTCCAATACGCTTCTTTCCGTCAACGTTGGGCGACTGGTCTTGCAATTCCTGTCGCAGAAGATGGCAAGCCGATTGAACCTTTCAAGTCAGCTGTCGATCGTCTTTGGGTAACAGATTCACCAGATGCAAAGTTCGGCGACTTTGATCAGACAGAAGTCTCAGGACACTTGGAAACTTACGCCTCAACAGTTCGCTCGATGGCAGCTGTTGCACAGACTCCCCCTCACGTTCTTCTCGGTGACTTGGTCAATCTTTCAGCTGATGCACTTGCAGCGGCAGAGGCTTCAACTCAGCGCAAGATTGGTGAGTACGAAACAATCTTTGGCGAGAGCTGGGAGCAGGTTCTTCGCCTAGCTGCCGCAGCTGATGGAGACGTTGCATCTGCTCAAGATGAATCTTCTGAAGTTCGCTGGCGTGATACTGAAGCTCGATCACTAGCTCAGACAGTCGATGCACTCGGCAAGATGGTCCAGATGCTCGGAGTCCCAGCTGAAGCAGCTTGGGAAAGAATTCCAGGAGTGACAGATCAAGACGTCGAACGTTGGAAGACACTTCGCACGCAAGGAGACGTCTTTGGCGCTCTCTTGGGCGACATACAGCGACAGAACACGCCGCAGGCAATCACGACTCCTCAGGCGTAGCCCGTGGGATTCGTTGAACAGGCACGACTTGCAGAGTCTCATCGCTTAGCTCAGGCAAAGCTTCAAGCTCTCGCAGTCCAGGACATGGCAAAGGCTTTTCCACTGCTTGACGTCAACAATATTGACAGAAGCTTTGGACCATTCTTTGAGTCAGCTTATTCATCGATCACCGCAAGACGAACAATGAGCTCAGCTCTCGGAGCTGCCTTCTACGATGGAATCCGTAAAGATTACAATCTTGACAATCTATTCACTCCCATCCTGGAGTCCGTCCCACCAGCTGACAAAGTCTTCACCTCGCTTCTTGTCACCGGACCGATTGCCATGAAGAAGAATCTTGCAGCTGGCGTCGATCCTTTGATAGCAAAGCAGTCGGCTCTCAAAACGGTTTCAAAAGCTGCTCAGCGTCACACGATTGATGGTGGCCGAGAGACTGTCAGGAAGTCAGTTGCTCGAGATCGATATGCGATCGGATGGGCTCGTCTCACCGATGGCAAGCCTTGCGCGTTCTGTGCGCTCCTAGCTTCTCGAGGACCTGCCTACAAATCTGAAGGCACCTCAAAATTCAGATCTCATGATGGATGCGGATGCACAGCTGTCCCCGTCTTTGATGCGAATGCCCCCTGGCCTGGCCGAGCTCAAGAATTTCGAAAAGCTTATGACGAAAATATTTCAGGCAAGTTCGTCGGTGGAGATGGAAACAACCCAGCTGTCAAAGCCTGGAGAAACTACTACGACATCAAAGTTGAACCGACTCCGATCAATTCGGCGCGAGCTGTTGCAAGCAACCTGGTCGAAAAGGCTCGCAAAGTTGAGCCAGTTCTTACAGATCAGATGGAAACTCTTGCGGCTAAAAACAACGCAGAGCTCAAAGGTCTTGAATATCGACTCAAGGGTGAAGATTCGCTTACACGAAAAATTCTCAAGGACGTCGAAGAAGGCAAGGGCCTTGTCACCGCTGAAGAAATCGGCGGAAAAATTTTCGACGTCAATCGCTACACAATGCAGCTGGCAGATGACGAATATGTCTCAGGAGCTCAGGCCATCATCGATGAGCTTGAAGAGACCGGACATTCTCTCAAAGTCAAAAACTATTGGACTGTCGACGATAACCCTTACCAGGGAATCAATATCCAGGTCACTGCACCAGATGGCACTCAATTTGAGCTCCAACTTCATACGGGCAAGTCTCTTGAAGTAAAAGAAGGCGAACTGCACTCAATCTATGAGCTGGCTCGCAAAGAAAAGAATCCGCTCAAGCTTGCTGAATATGATCGCCAAAGCTTTGCAGCTGCGAAAAAAATCCCCGTGCCTAAAGGTATCGAAACGGTTGGCTCAAGAAGTGCGGCAGCTGCGCCGAAGCCAGTTGCTCCCTGGAGACAAAAATTTGATGATGCAAAGAAGAGACTTCCGGCGGATCGATCCAGGATCGGTCGCAGAGGTGGAAGAGATCTGACAGCTGTTGAGCTCAAAGAACTTGATGACGCGAAGAAGGCCCAGGACTTCGTTGAGCGTTGGGAAAAAGACCTAAAAAATGCCACCTCGAAAAATGATGAAGTTCTAAAGCAGGCACTTTTCAAAGAATTCGAGAAAACAACGGGAATCGCGCCAACTGTCAATCAATACGGCACAGTCCCTGAAGCTCGTGAAATCTGGGGAAATTCTTTCAGGACCCAGAAAAAATTTGATCTTCTAAAGCGCGGCGAAATAGATGCCGGCGAATACATTCGTGCCGGACGAGGCAAGTTGAAACAAAGAGTTGGCGCAGAAGCAAGCGCTCATCTTGAAGATATTCTTGAGGCCGGAAAATCCCTGAGAGTTGAGCTCGATCTGAGAATTGCTGCAAGAATCCAGGCTGAATCTCTTGGTCGAAATATTGACGAGATCAATGATGCAATCAAAGCTCAAAAGAAGCTTGAGAAGTCTCTTGAAGAATTGACTGAAAAGAGAAACGTCGAACGTCTCAGAATTCGAAAGAATTTCGAAACAGAGTCAAGAGTCAGAAGTTTCAGCGACGAAGATTCCCGCCTAAGTTGGATCGATATTCAGACCAATCTTTACAGTCGGATCGACCCCGCAGTGGCTAAATTAGATAAAGAAATTTACTTGGTAACAAAAGATCTCAAGACAACCGTCAAGCAGGTCAAAGACATCTCCGGTGAAATAGTGCCGGGAACAAAACTCTTCGGCACAATTCAACGCGAAGAGACCCTGAAGCTTTTGGCTGAAGTTCGCTCAATGGACGGAAGAGTCACTTCTTACGTTGGAGCTCGTGGCGGAGCTGTGTCGGCTGAATTAGCCGATGCGATGAAATTCGCGGACGATTCTTTTCCTCGTGACTGGATTGATACCGTGAACGAGAAATATGATGAAATCTCAATCGGCACTTCAGGTCGCGGCTACAATCGCGGAGGAAATGAGATCAGATTATCGCAACACTTTGAGACCAATGTCGTTGATGACAAGGGTTACTTTGCTGTCGCAGTCCACGAGCTAGGCCACTCAATGGAAAAGACTGTCCCTGGTCTCAGTGAGATGGAATGGGCATTCCACTCCCGCCGAGCTTTGATCACTACTCCAAAGGGTGATCAATTCGAGCCTGAAAAATGGCTTGGAAGCGGTTATCGCCGAACAGAAAAATCGGTCTTTGATGCTTGGACGACCGCGTACACAGGAAAAGTGTACGAGGGAGACCCCGAAGGATCTTGGGAAGTTTTCACAACAGGAATCGAATCTCTTTTGGCCGGATCGAAATACTTTGGTGGCGGTGTAGTAGACTTGGACGACGATTTCCGAGACTTCTTGATTGGGGTATTGAGTGTCCTCTAACTGGACAGCTAAAGCGCAAGACTGGACAGTGTCCTGGTCTAGTGCTTCGCCCTACCTTGAAGGCTCTGGTGCAGTCATTGTCGAAATTCTTCGCGAGCTATTTCAAAGCGATGGCGTTCTTGTCACACCAACTGGACCAGCGATTTCAGCTGAGGTCAGCTCTAGCGAAGCAACTGCGCTGACTCTGGCAAGACTCTACCCATCCGCAACTTTTGAAAATTTTCCTGACATTGAAGCTCTATGGGACCAAAATATTCCCGAGGATGCTGTCTTCTAATTCTTAAAGGCTAAGACAAACTCTGATCGTGCTTCGGTCTCAGTGATTGGGTCAATGTCGTGACGTTCACCGGCAAAATATTCAAGCACTAACCCAGTCGGACTCCAAAGAGATCCGTCAAACAATTCATGACCAGAATCTGAAACACGCAAAAGAGCTTTTGGTTCTGGAAGATCCCAAGTGAAATATTTCGCGCTCATTTTTTGACCACCCTTCTTTTCTCGATTGCATCATATCGATTTTCTGCATATTGCGTCAGTGCAATTCTTACAATGTCAGAGACCGTTCGCTGCTCTAGCTCGGCTCGCTCTTTTGCTGCTTCCCAGAGCTCATCGTCCACTCTGATCGCTCGCTGCTTCGTATTAGCCAAGATGCTTCGTCCCTTCAGTCTGCGCGCTCCACTTGGTATCGAAAAACAAACCGCACTTCGCGCCGCCGATTACTTGCCAAGCCCAACGATTGTGATCATATTTAACCTGGACACCGCTGACGTGGATCCAGTGCTTCTTCCCCTTGCCCTGGCTAACCCATTCGCTGGGAATAACCGATGACAACATTCTCTCATAAACATTGACTTTATTCACTGCACTTCCTTTCGTTGATTCTGACTTCATGCACTTACTCCATAAGCTTCTCTCCAGTTGAATCCAGCTGCATCGTCAAGAGCTTGAGCAGCTTTGATCCTGTCCGCGTGAATCTCGGAAGCTTTATGACCAGAAGGTCTCATGCAAGATCTTCCAGGAGTCGCCTGACAGCTAGGACAGACAACAGCTTTGAAGCAGGTGTCCCCTCTACTTGTACCCTCGCAGAACTCACATTCTTTGATCTCGATCATGCTGCCACCTTCATCTCCACTGCAATTCCAGCCTTTTCATAAGCTTTGATCAAAGCTTTGATTCTTGTCGCACTCAATTCAGCTCTTGCGAACTCTTCCTGAGATTCTATTGAAACGATGCTGACTAAAGTTTTCATGCTGATAACCTCTCTCCGAACTCTTCGTTGGATCTAAAGCAAGAAGCTTGATATGCGACCTCACCGATATTTTCGCAATACACGCCCTCGACGGATCCTTTGATGAACATCTTTCCCCCACGCTTGAACATTCTTCGGACTGTATAAGTATCGTCCCAAGCTAAATCGATCATGACTGAATAGCCGTTACTCACTGGCAAAGTGATTCCTGTTTTACGAACCTCAACTCGACCACCAGAGATCGCGAAAATATTCATTTTTCCGATCTGAGAGATCAATTCTTGAGAGCTACATTCACGCATAAATTCAAAATGCTTTCCTTCTAAGATTTCCATTTCTTTCCCTTCGTTGGTTTCCCTTACATAAGCAAAGCTACTCTTCTGTCACGACATTGTCAACACACCACGAGACCAAAAAAATGCACTCCTTGGGTGTACGGTTTCCTCAGGGATAAGTCGGAAGATTTTCATTTCGCCCCCAACCCGGACAAGCCAGTGCCCACGAGGCGCTTTTCGCCATGTCCAAAAGCTTTCCTGAAGCGAGGTGCTTTGGGTCTATCCCAGGAGGATGAAAATGGCCAATGAGCCTGAAGATAAGACAGCGGCACCAGCCGACGTCGACAACAACGCCGCACCAACCCCACAAGCTGAGGACAAGGGTCCAGGCTGGGAGGGTGAATTCGATGAGGAGCGAGCAAAGCGCCTAGTCACAAATCTCCGCGAGGAGACAAAGAAGACAAAGGACGAGCTCGCAGAACTTCGCAAGAAGCTCAACGAAAAAGAGGATGCGGAGAAAAGTGAGTATCAAAGACTCCAGGAGCGCGCAGAGCGTGCCGAATCGGAACTCAATGAGACTCGATCTGCTCTTCTCGTCGCTGAAATTTCCAAGGAGTACGGCGTCCCTGCCAATCTCTTAACCGGAAAAGATCGCGAAGAGATCGAAGCGAAAGCAAAGGCCCTATCTGAATGGGCCGGAGCCGCAAAACGCCCAGCGGATGACGTACCTGGAAAGCCGCGACCAAAGCTTGTCTCTGGCTCCGGTGCACCCGACACAGATGGCGAAGCCTTCGATGCGATGGCTACCGCCAAAAAGATTCGCGAACGCTACTAAACCAATACACACGGTCCTCCTGAAAGGAAACCAAGCCTCATGGCAAACACATTCAACACAGACAAAAACGTTGCTGGCAAAATGGCTGCAACAGCTCTCGGACTACTACTTCCGGACATGGTGCTTGCACGCACAGTCAACCGCGACTTCGAAGCTGACTTCGCTGGTGGAGTTGGAAACGTTGTCAACGTAAAGCGTCCTCTTGCTCTCACAGCTAACGAGCGCGCCTACGGTGCAACATCAGCAATCACAATCAGCACAATCACTGAGCCAGCTGTTCAACCTGTAACAATTTCAAAGCAGGTTTATAGCGCTGTTTCAGTAACAGACGAAGATCTAAACATGGAGCTTGAAGACTTCGGTCGTCAGGTACTTCTCCCACAGACAACAGCTGTGGCCTACGCAGTTGAGAAGGCAATCGCTGACGAAATTGCAGCGCTTCCAGGCTCAGGCATCTCATGGGGCAGCGACTACATCGCAGCATTCGCAGAAGCACGCAAGAAGCTTCGTGAAATGGGAGTCCCAACAACAAACCTCGTCGCAGCTATCGGCACAGACGTCGCAGCTGCACTATTGAAGTCAGACCTTCTTCGCAAGGTTGATTCTTCAGGTACAGGCGACGCTCTACGCGAAGCAACAATCGGACGCCTAATGGGCTTCGACGTAATTGAAAGCAACATGCTTCCAGCTGGCGCAGGTTACTTCTACCATCGCGACGCGTTCACTCTTGCAGTGCGTGCTCCTCGCGTACCAGAAGGCGTCACATTCGGTCAGTCAGTTGCAGCCAATGGCTTTGCAATTCGCTACGTCCGCGACTATGACCCAACTGTCCTAGCTGATCGCTCAATCTTGAGCACATTCATCGGCACAGAGACAATGTCATTGACAAAGCAGAAGGACGGCACAGCTGTTGTCCCTGCAATCAAGGTATCTGCCAACGGTTCATAAATAACCGAAACCAATCTCGGCTCTGACTAGATAGGACATCACATGAGCGCACTTGCAACAATCGCAGCGATCGAAACTCGGCTAGGACTTGAAATCGGGTCCTTGCAAGGTGCCGATCTTGCGCGTGCGAATGCTGCTCTTGATGATGCTTCTGCTCTAGTCAGAGCCGAGGCTGGCAAGCCTTGGATCACTGAAGAGGGAATTGTCATCGCTCCCCCTGAAGTCATCACAATCGTCATCAAAGCATCAATTCGCGAATTCAAAAATCCTGACGGATTCTCAACCGAACAGCTCGGCGATTACAGCTACCGAACCGAAAACACCGGCGGCGTATATCTCACAGATGAAGAGCGTCGCATCATTCGCAATGCTTCTGGATCTGGAGCTCACGGCGTCTGGTCTCCAAGAACTCCAAGCGCTTACGGCGACAAGGTTGTTCTTGCTCATGATTACTATATGGGTGATCTCGAGTCATGATCTTCACCAACCTTCCAGATGAAGTGTTGATCATCCACCCAGCAAAAATCTTGGACGAATATGGCAATCCATCACTGTCTTTCAATGATGACAGTGAGATTGATTCAACTCGCGGATGGCTTCAACGTGAGCAAGGGATCGGTGGCGAATCCACCAGCGTAGAGCGCAACAGCTCCGCATCACTTTTCAGATTATTCCTTCCAGCTGGCACAGAAATTTCAGCTCGTGATCAAATCCAGATTGAAAGCAACACCTACACCGTCGATGGTGAGCCCGTCGTATCTCGTGGACTTCGCGGCACAGCTCACATCAAAGCTCGTCTTCGCAGACTCGAGGGCTGAATGGGACGCATCGTCAAGATTCGTCGAGCTGGAGTTGTCGAGGTTCTCAAGTCAATGCCGGTTCGCAAAGAGATCAGTGGCGTTGCAGAAGGAATCGGAAACGCAGTTCGTGGCGATGAACCAATTCTTCGCCATGGAGCTGACATCAAAGTTGAAAATTACACAACAGACCGCGCCGCTTCGGCAGTCCTGATCATGCACCCAGTCGGAATGGGCATCCAGGCAAAATACGGCACTCTCACCCGAGCTGCATCAAGTGCGGGTCTTCAGGTTAGGAATAAAAAATGAAGCCGCTGATTGTTTTTCCTGACGCGATGCTTGCAGTTGTTGAAACTTTGCGCGATCGCTTAGAGATGATCGAAGAAGGTGCCGGAGTAACGGTCGGCACAAAGGTCGCCTTCGATCGCTCACTCGATAAATCAAATCTTCCTTATGTCCTCGTCCGACTTGATGGCTCATCACTGAGTCGCCAGGTTGATGAAGAGGCAACTGTAAGAGTGTCGGTCTGGCACAAGACAGAAGCAAAAGGGCTTGCACTTGCGCAAGCCTGTCGAGCGTTGCTGCTCTCTTATGAGGGCGGCGCAAAAATCCGCGTGATTACCCCACTGACGGGAGCTATTCCCACCAGTGATCCAGAGAGCGGCGATCCACTCTCTAGCTTCACGGTCGCAGTTCGCTTGCGACCATCCACCATCTAAGTTAGGAGAACAACATGGCAGGAGATGCCACAAACGCCGCACTTTGGCAAAACGCGGACGTCTACATTGCAGCCGCGAACGCAGCTGGTCCCTCAAACGTATCCTCAGCATGGGGAATCGCTTGGTCAGCTGTTGGACTACTCGACGGAGAGGCCGGCTTTGCTGAGTCTCGCGAAGAAGAGTCGAACGAGATTTATGCATGGGGCGGCCTTCTTGTAAAGAAGACAAAGTCCAAGCACAAGCGCACCATCAAATTCGTAGCTCTTGAGAACAACGCGACCGTCTTTGGTCTCGTCAACCCAGGATCAACTCGCACAACTGCTTCAGGTTTAACAACCGCCAGCATCAAGACTCCAAAGCTCACAGAGTTCGCAATCGGATTCGAGTCACGCGATGGAGTAACAACAAAGCGCCGCACAATCAAGCGCGCAGTTGTTGAAGAAATTGGCGAGACAGTGGAATCAGAATCAGGTCTCACAGTTTATGAAATCACTGTGACTATCTATCCAGAGACAGACGGCACGCTATACACCGAAATCTCTGGCTCGACTTCAGCTTCTTCATAAGAAGGAACTGAATAGGGGCGGCAGGGTCGTTGCGCGGAGCGACCCTGCCACTCTCTTATCCGCAGACACCGCGCACCGCGAAAGGGAAAAACATGACCGCAGTTGAAAACGCAGCAAAAGCAGAAGCTCTCAAGAAGGCACATCACTTCACCTTTGATGGTGAAAAGTATTCGGTCGCTCCAACAGTTGACTGGGACGTCGAAGTCCTAGAAGCAGTGGAAGACGAAAAGATTGTCGCCGTAGTTCGAGCAATCCTCGGCGAAAAGCAATGGACACAATTCAAGGCAAAGAAGCGCAAAGTCGAAGATCTCACTCGCCTCTTTGAAGCTATCTCGAAGGCAGCTGGTCTCCAGGGAAACTCCTAGAGCTCGTCAGATTTCTTCGCGAGCACGAGGAAGCTGTCGAGGCTGATCTTCAGCGCTACTACAACATCGATCTCGCAAAGTTGTATCTGGGCGAGCTCTCACTTCGACGCTACTCGGTTCTCATTCATAACCTTCCACCAGGCTCTTCGGTCTGGGCAATCTCAAACGATATTCCCCTGGGCTGGACGATGAGCGACTTCTTGCTTGCTGATTTATTCCACGCCTTTTCTGGTGAAGCACATCCAGCTCGTCCAACGGGCAAGGAAAAATCTGCTCAGGCCAGAGTCAAGCAAGTTGCATCAAAACTTCTTCAACAGCAACAACGGCTTCAAGCCGATTCCACATCAACTTCATAAGGAGGACTCATGGCTACTTCCGTCGGATATGCGACGCTCCAAGTAATTCCATCAGCCAGAGGCTTCGGAGCTGCACTGGAATCTCAAGTCGCCCCTGGTGTTGCAGGAGCTGGGGCGTCAGCTGGAAAGTCTTTCGGCGGTAGCTTTGCAAAAATTGCCGGACCTCTAGCTGCCGCAGCTTCTGCCGCTGCAATCGGAGGCTTCGCAAAATCTGCAATCACCGCAGCTTCTGGTCTCAATGAAACCATTTCAAAGACCGGACAAATCTTTGGCACGTCGGCAGCTGGGATTCTTGAATGGTCCAAGACTTCAGCAACAGCTCTAGGCCAATCTCGCCAGCAAGCTCTTGACGCAGCTTCAACCTTTGCAATCGTTGGAAAAGGAGCCGGGCTTTCAGGCGATGACTTGACTGGATTCTCCACAAAGCTCGTCGGCCTATCAGCTGACTTCTCCTCATTTTTTGACGCCTCTCCTGATGAAGCAATCACCGCAATCGGTGCAGCTCTTCGAGGCGAATCCGAGCCAATCCGCCGATTCGGCGTTCTGCTCAATGACTCGGTCTTAAAGCAAGAAGCTCTGAAAATGGGTCTGATCAAAACTACTTCCGAAGCTTTGACTCCTCAAGCTAAGGCGCTGGCTTCTTACCAAGTCATCATGAATCAGACAAAAGATGCCCAAGGTGATTTTCAACGTACAGCCGACGGCGTTGCCAACAGCTCTCGAACAGTCAGCGCACGCTTCACAGATCTCAAAGCTGTCATCGGTGCTTCGCTTCTTCCCGTTGTTAAGCAGCTCCTCAACTTTGCTGGTCTATTGATTCAAGGTTTCCTTGCAATTCCTGGACCTGTCAAGATATTCATCGCAACATTCGCCGGACTAATCACGACTTTCATTCTGGTCAAAAAGGCAATCCTGGCGACAAAGGCAGCAATGCTCCTTCTCAATACAGCCATGAAAGCCAACGTCGTCCTTTTGATTGTCAGTGCAGTCATCGCTCTTGGTGTCGCGATGGTTGCGGCATATAAGAAGAGCGAAACATTCCGAAAGATTGTCAATGACGTCTTCAGAGCTGTTGCAAAAATTGTGGGGACTGTCATCGGATATGTCATCGGATACATCTCTTCCATGGTTAAGGCCTGGACATTGGGGATGAAGGCAGTTCTTACCTTGCTTTCAAAGCTCCCGAAAGTTGGCGGATTCGCAAAGAAGGCACTTGCTGGAATTGACTCTCTTACTGGTGGACTCGACGATCTTGCAAAGAATGCGAAGGGCATGGTCACAGGTCTAACCGCCGGACTAAAAGATGAAATTCCAAAAGCTGCAACTGACGGAGGCAAGGCCGCAGCTGATGCGCTCAAGCTTGCTGGCGGAGAATTCAATCTTGCAGGTGCAGATCTTGGAGCCGCTGGCGCAGCTGGCGCAGCTTCTGGGGTAGCAAAGACAAAAGCTCAACTCACAAAAGATCTGACAAAGGGAATCGGATCAGCTTTCATCAAGGCTGTTCAAGGTACAGCTGAGCAGGTCAAAACAGCTTTCGAAAAGCTTGCAGAAGACATCAAGGCAACTGGCTCAAAGAAGCTGATCAGCGCTGTCGCTGATACACAAAAGAAAATTCTTGCACTTGTAGGAAAGCGCGACGTTCTGCGCGACGTCTACTCTGAAGCAAAGTCCTCACTTGCCGACTTGAAGAAGGAAGCGGCTGACTACGTCAAGACCGTTGCAGAGTCCGTCGTTGCAACTGGCAACATCTCAGAATCAAAATCATTCGCTTCAATAGTTCGAAACCTTACTGAATCGGTCAGCGTTGCAAAACAATTCGCATCGGTAATCGCTTCCCTGAAAACTTCTGGCTTAAACAACACCGCGCTGGGACAGCTTGTATCCGCTGGACCAGAAGCGAGCTTGAAAGCCGCTCAAGCTCTACTCGCATCAGGCTCAGTCGGAATTCAGACCATCAACTCTCTCCAGGCAGAACTTGCAGCTCAGGGAGAGGCAATCGGATCGACAATTTCAGGATCGATTTACGATGCAGCCATTGCCGATGGCGAAAAAGTTGTCAAGAAAATCGGCGACGAATTGACTTCAATCGAAAATCAGATTGTCAGCGTTGCAGCTGCCTTCGCGAAAGAGCTTGCAAAGATTGGCAAGATTCCAGCTCCTGCCTGGCTAAAAGATCTCACCGCTGCCACAAATTACACGGTCAAAAATCCTGTCGCACCAAAGTCGCCAGTGACAACAACTGCGACAAATGATGCGGCCAACGCGGCACGACTTGGATCAACGGTGACAGTCAACAACTACAACCCAGTCTCAGAGCCTTCGAGCGTTACTACTTCAAAAACATTGGCAAAGCTCGCAATTCTAGGGATTGGATAAACGATGACGGCACTGACTCCTCGCACAGTAATCATCGACGGAATTCGTCTGGATTCTTTTGCCTACGCAATTACTTCACGAACCGGATGGGAATCAACTCCAGGGCTGACCGGAGGAAATATTCGAGTCCCTGGTCGAGATGGTGAAATCTGGCAAGCCAAAGACTATGGCACAGGACAGATCGTTCTTGATCTCTTCGTGCAGGGAACTGACGCCGATGGTGATATCCCGGCCGGATCAACAGCTGAAAAAACATTCCGAGCCAACGTCGATGCACTGCTTGCAACATTCAGCAAGAGATCCGGACTTCTTACAGTCGACAAGGAAATTGAAGACGGCACAATTCGTCGCAATTTTGCAGAAATTGGCACAGTCATTCAGCCGAACTACCTAGATGGTGACACAGTTGCGACCTTTACGGTTGAGCTTATTTTGCCAGACCCCCTTTGGAAATCCACAACAATCACAACTTCAACAGGTACAGGATCGCTTGCAGCCTTTGCAGGAATCACAGCTCCGATCTCAGATGCACTCATCACAGTTGCAGGACCTGCAACAAATCCCAAAATCACTGACACGGTATCCGGATCATGGATTCAATACACCGGATCCGTACCTGGAGGATCATCCTGGGTCATCGATTGTGCGACTTTCAGCTCAAAGATTGGCGCTTCAAGTGTTATCGCTTCGACAACGTTCAATCCAGGACCGCGATTCTTTTCACTGACTCCGAACTCATCTCTTGTCCCTAGCATCACCCTTTCCTCAGGATCATCGATCTCGATTGCAGCTGCTCGGAGGTTTATTGCATGATCTCGCTTCGTCTTTATGATCGAGATGGGACCACAGCTCTTGGACTTCTTGCTGAGCCGGTTGGCTTTCAGATCTCAGTTGAGTTTTCAGATCTTGGGGCGCTGCAATTCGAATATCCAATCAATGGCGTCAATGCATCCCAGATCGAAATCATGCGCGAGATTGCTATTACCAACGAAAATGGCACCGAATTTTCGAATGCTCGCTACGTCATCAGCAACATCAATCGCGATCGACTTGCTTCCACGGGAACAATTACAGTCAGCGCCAGGTCGCTCTTGTGGCGCTTTGAAACAGCTCTGGCATATCCAGACGGCGGAGTTCTATCTGGTGAAGTAAAGCGCACCTTTCAAACTGCCACAGCTGGCACGATCATCAAAACTTTGATCGATGATGCAAAAAATCGCGGAGCTTTGACCGGCATCGGATACAGCTTCTCGAATTCCAGTGATTCAAATTCAATGGGCTGGTCTGATACGACAGACTCTGAATATACGGCTCGATCAACAATCCTTTCAGTGATCAGACAGCTTGCTGAGCTTGGTCTTGTAGAAGTACAGATGAATGGTCGAGTGCTCAAAGCTACGCGTCCAGAAGGAATCGGATCAGATTTAACAATCACCGCCAATCCAATCGTCCTTCGTGATGGCTTCAACTTGACGCAAGCTCCTGAAGAGATCAACGCTGACAAGCTGGCAGCTGTCGCACTTGTCGAAGCTGATGAAGGTCAACTCCTAGAGCGCAGCAATAGCTCAACTCTTGCCACCTATGGCCGTCTCGAGACAAGCTTTACCGCATCGGGAATCGATGATCCTGTTGTCATCAACGATCTTTCAGACAGCTATCTCACCAACGTTGCAACACCAAAGCGTCAGCTGACAGTTGGCTTGACGATGCAATCTGGTGCACCTCAACCTTTGAAAGACTTCACCGTTGGCGACTATGTCTACACGGCGACCAGTGTTGGCTTGGAAAGAGTTCGCGTTCGCCAGGTAACAATCACAATGAGCAACGGCAGCCTTTCAGCAACCGCAACACTTGGCGATCGCATCTTTGAAAACGAGATTCGTCAGACCAGACGCCTAGCTGCGATCACCTCCGGATCGGTCAACATCGGCAATGGATCCGAACCTTCGAGCACTCCCGTAGTCGAGCTCACTCCTGACACAATTCCCCCAGCTCCACCAACAGCTTTGACGGGAACCTCGACCTTCTATCTAGAGGGATCAAATCCACGAGCTCGGGTTCTTCTGACATGGACTGCACCAACTCTCAACGAAGATGGATCTCCGATGATTGATCTTGGGGGTTATGAGGTCAACCTTCGTCGATCAGCAAGTGACGCCTGGGAATTTTCTGGAGTAGTTTCAAATCCGACCGCAACCTTGAGCGGACTTGAACCTTCGAAGAGCTACCAGTTCAAAGTCATAGCTGTTGACGCCTACAACAATCGCTCAACCGATTCAAACATTTTCACTCATACAACTGCGACTCAAACAGTCTTCAGCACAACTCCAAGCACTCCGACAGCTACTTCCCGACTTGGGACAGTTTCGATCACTTGGAATGGCCTGAGCAATCTAGGCGGATCCATGCCGGTCGACTTCTCTTATGTCAACGTCCATGCATCGACCACAAACAATTTTACGCCAACAACTTCGACAATCGTTGGAAGAATGAATGGCGCAGAGACCTTCGTGAAGACGGATCTGACTTACGGCGTCGCTTACTTCTTCAAGCTCGTTGGATATTCCACGAGCGGAATCGCATCGACTGCTTCTGGAGAAGCAACAGCAACAGTCACCCCCCTGGTCAACACTGATCTGATCGGCAAAGTGCTCAGCTCGGCGAATTTTCAAGAGGGATCAGTCGACACCGCAGCTCTTGCAAGTGGAGCGGTGAATGCAGCGAAGCTAGTTGATGGGGCTGTCATTGCTTCGAAAATCCTGGACGGAGCCATTGATTCTTTGAAGCTTGCTGACTCAGCGGTCTCAGCTGCAAAGATTGCGACTGGCGCGGTCGGTTCGAATCAGATTTCAGCTGGTGCAATCGTCGCCGGAAAGATTGCAGCTGGTGCCATCACATCGGAAAAAATTGAAAGTGGAGCAATCACCTCAGCAAAGATCACAGCTGGCGCGATCGGCGCAACTGAAATCGCAGCTGGTGCAATTACTGCCGCAAAGATTTCAGCTGGCGCGATTGGTGCGACTGAAATTGCAGCCAATGCGATAGTTGCCGGAAAGATCGCAGCCGATGCAGTTACCGCAGGCACCATCGCAGCTCTTGCGATCGAAGCCGGAAAGATTGCAGCCAATGCCATCACAGCTGACAAAATCGAAGCTGGTGCGATCACAACTGTAAAGCTTGCAGCAACAGCGATCACCGCTGAGAAAATTGCAGCTGACGCAGTAACGGCAGCAAAGATCAGCTCGACCGCTATTGACGGAAAGACAATTACCGGGGCAACAATCCGCACAAGTGCCAACACGGCTCGGGTGGAAATGACTAGCTCAGGGCTTTTCGTCTATAACTCTTCAGGCACCGCCGTTGTTTCACTCAACGCATCAGGCACCGCCTCTTTCACCGGCACAGTCAACGCGACATCTGGCACGTTCTCGGGAACGGTGAACGCTGGATCCGGCTATCTTGGAAGCGCATCCACTGGCTGGAATTTTTCCTCTTCGGGATACCTATACAACAACGGAAGCACGACAATTCTTTATCCAACCGGAAATTCATACGCGCTGATCACTGATAAAGGAGTCAGCGCCGCCGATGGGTATCAGGCAAAACTTGGATGCGTCTTTGACGTAGGCGGATCGACAACATCGAACTCATATTGGAAATCCAATGCTCGAATCATTCCTGGCACAGATAACTCTTTCAGTCTTGGAGCTTCAAGTTTTCTTTGGTCGGTTGTCTATGCAAAGACAGGCACAATCAACACCTCAGACATTCGAGCAAAAACTGAAATCACTCCGAGCGTACTTGGACTCGATTTCATCAAATCTCTTAATCCAGTTTCCTACAAGTTCAAAGTCGGTGGCAATCAAGTCGACAAGGAAACCGGTGAAGTCACTGCCATCCCTGGCGCTAGAACTCATTTTGGTCTTCTCGCTCAAGAAGTCAAAGCTTCGCTTGATGAGCTGGCACCGGGTCAAGACTTTTCTGGCTGGGTTCTGATGGACATGGATGATCCAGACTCATATCAAGGTCTTCGATATGACTCTTTCATCGCACCAATGATCAAAGCTATTCAAGAACTTTCCGCGAAAGTCAAAGCCCTGGAGGAATCAAATGGATAACGAAATCAGAATTGATGACGTGCTTGCATCATTGCGAGAAATGATCGGCACTCAAGCCCAGGAGATTGCAATCCTTCACGCAACTATTGCAGCAATGAAGTCAACTGAATCATGAGCTCTGAGTACGACGATGCTAGGGAGTTCAAAATAACCACGAAGGAGGTCTGGCGCGACATGCAGGAATTTCGCAACGAAACCCGAGAAGAAGCCTCTGAAGTTCGCCAGCTTCTTTCGAAGATCGATGCAAAGCTCGACGTTGCCCTGGTATCAGTTGAGCACTCAAGCAAAGCGGTCGCAGATCACGAGGCTCGAATCCGCGTCATTGAAAAGGCCGTCTGGCGAGCAGCTGGTGCAGCTGCATTCTTAGGCGGAGTCGCCGGCATCATCGTCAATCAGATCACAAAATAGGAGTCAAAATGCCAACACATAAACTCTGCGCCGCTGGAGTAACACTTAGAAATCAAGTGAATAGCAAGTGGCCAAAGCGCGACAAAGCAAGTGATGGATGGATTGGAAATCTAGCCCATCAAGAGACAAAGTCGGATCACAATCCAGACATGGCAGCCGGTGGAATTGTGAGAGCTATCGACATCGATGCCGACCTAGACGTCACAACTGGCGATCATGCTCTAGCTGAGCAACTAGCCGAAGAGATCCGTCTACACGCAAAGCAACTCGGCGCATCTTCACGCATCTCCTACATCATTTTCCAGGCACAGATCGCATCAGAAAAGGCGGCTTGGTCCTGGCGTCCTTACTCCGGACAGAACGCGCACAACCATCACCTCCACGTCTCCTTCAATACAAAAGGCGACATCGATGGCGCAAAGTTTCCACTTTCAATTCTCAAGCTCAACGTTCTCGGCAAGTAACTTCAACCGAAAGGCAATCATGAAAGCCATCAAGCAATTCGCACATCAAAATCCCGTTCGCGTCGCTGCATTCGTATCTTCGGCAGTGGCATTGATCATCCCTGCATTCATGCCAGAGATTCCAACAGAGGCAGTCGTTGCCTTCGTACTTTCATCTCTTGGACTTGGTGAATATGCGCAACGTGTAGAAAATGTCAAAACAGATGAAGCACTCTTCACCGATCCTTCAGAGGCTATCGAATAGGACACAAAAAAGTCGACGATTCGCTCTACCCTTTTCAGTAACGGAAAGGGCGTTACCAACATGGCGAAAAGTTCATTGCAATCTTCAATCTCGGCACTCGTTGCCAACCCTCCGCTTCGCTCAGGCTATCCCTGCAAAATAGCTGTGATCCTGAGCGAGCTTGAGGGTGAAGACAAGCAAGCATTGATCAACCTCGTCGATCACTCTGGAATTTCAACTGTTGCAATCGCGAAGCTGCTCAACGAGCACAACTACGAGATCAAGTATCAGACAATCGCAAAGCATCGAAAGCGCGCCAATGGCGCTGGCTGTCGCTGCCCGAAAGGCTAGTCGATGAGCTTGAAACAGAGCGCTCAAGCTCTTGTCGATCTCGGCAAAGTCGGATCAGATATTCGCAACAACAACACCCCTGACGCCTGGCGTCCTCGCCTGGAAGTTGACGCCGATGGCGGCTACTTCATTCCAAAGGCTCGCGAAGTTGGCAACCTACCCGACGCAATCGATCTTCTCAAAGAATTCGATCTGAGTCCGGAAGAGTGGAAAGTCACCTCAGTCCGACGATCACGCTGGCAAAAGTACGACGGCGACTGGCTTGAATCAGCTCGGATCTCAATCGCACCAGCTGGCGGATCTGCAACACAATCGACGGCAGATCTTGATCAGCTGATCGATGAGATCAAGAAGTGGCGTCCAACAAAAGGGATCAAAGCTACAACTGGAGATCTCTCTGCGATCTATGCGATCGGCGATACTCAATACGGTAAAGATGCCGGAGACGGATCTGAAGGCACGACTCGACGTGTTCTCTCCGCACTCGATGAAACCGTCAACCGTCACAAAGAATTCACAAAGATTGGCCGACCAATCGGATCAATCATCTTGCCTCAGCTCGGAGATTGCATCGAAGGCTCAACAAGCCAACATGGCAAAGTCCTCGGCAGATCAGATCTGACAGTCACCCAGCAAGTCCGACTCGGTCGCAGACTTTTGATGACATGGGTCAAAGCTTTCGCTCCAATGACAGAGCAGCTCATCATCCCTGTCGTACCTGGCAACCATGACGAAGCTCATCGAATCGTCATCTCAGAGCCCGGCGATTCTTGGCAGATTGAAATCGTTGCAGCTGTGCAAGATGCTTGCGCGGAGAATGACGCACTCGCTCACGTCGAATTCCGTTATCCGGAAAAAGATTTCGGCACTCTTGCAATCAATATTCAAGGACAAATTTTGGGAATGGCTCACGGTCATCAAGCTCGCGATCTAGCAAAATGGTGGCAAGGTCAAGCAACTGGTCGCACTCCGATTGGAGATGCCGACGTACTTCTGAGCGCTCACTATCACCATTTCAAAGCCAATCAAGTTGGTCCCAGATTATGGATTCAAGTGCCAGCAATGGACGGCGGATCTCCTTGGTTTCGCGAACGACAAGGCATCGAATCCCCCACAGGAATCGTCAGCTTTATCATGGGCGATGATTACGATCCACGCCGCGATCTTGCAGTCCTTGCAGGTGAAGCACGTTGATCGAACGCTTCGAAGATTTTCCTCGCGATGGTGAGATCAGTCCGTACATCGATTTCGAGAATCACAAATGATCATCGGTCTGAGTGGATACGCAAGAAGCGGCAAAGACACAGTCGCCTCACTCTTCCCCGATTACCAGCGCAGGGCATTCGCCGATCCAATGCGAGAAGCTTTGCTTCGACTCAATCCCCTGATCTCATCTTCAATGACTGTCCAAGAAGCTGTCGAGATTCACGGCTGGGATACTGCAAAGACTGTCTTTCCGGAGATTCGTCGGTTGCTCCAAGTGTTGGGCACAGAAGTCGGTCGCAACATGATCGATGAAAATGTCTGGGTCAACATCGCAACAAAAGATCTCAACTCAGATGATGACATCGTCTTTGCTGACGTTAGATTTCCGAATGAAGCTCAAGCCATCAAAGAGCTCGGCGGACAGATCTGGCGAATCAATCGTCCAGAGATCAGCGCAATCAACCTTCACAGCTCAGAGTCTTCGATGGATCACTGGCCATTCGATGCCTGGCTAGACAATTCAGGATCAATCGAAGATCTCCAAGCACAAATCGAAACAGCTCTCCTGATCCATAGATTCCACGTCGCTTCTGCGACTGGCTAGAGGCCCTCCCTTCAGGGCTTCCACTTAGCGCCCCACCGTTGGTCCCCCCAACGGTGGGGCGCTTTCGTGTCATTTTCGAGGCTTCTTGTATCGAGGATTCTGGTGAACAGATCTGACTTGATCGACGTCACTCCAATCAACGTCATCAAATAACAAATCAACCGCAGCTCTCTCTTCATCGTTGATGAGATCGGCATATCTCATCGTCACAATCGGCGAAGCGTGGCGCATCAGTCTCGAAGTCACGACGAGATTGCCTCCAGATTTTCGAAGCATCTCGGTTGCGAAGAAGTGTCTGAAGCTGTGAAAGCTCAATCGACTTCCATTCTTGTCGTTGTTGTGCTTGGTCATAACACCAAGACGGCGCATCTCTTGACAAGCTTTGCGACTCAAATAGTTGGGCTGAATGTCGTACAACTTTCCCAGCGTCTTCTTCGATTGAATCAGCTCGACAACTTTGGGATGCGCTGGGACAAGGAGTTCGGTGTTCCCTTTTCCCCTGATTCGAAGCATCCAATTTCCACCATGATTTTCAAGCCAGGATCCTTCAACCATTGAAACCTCGCAAGCTCTCATCCCAGTAAGAGCAGCCAGGGTGAACCATTCCTTCTCTGGCAAGGTTGCTTCTGAAATCAAGTGAAGCACCTGTTCTCGACTCAATGGACGAGGTGATGCTCGATTGACTTTGATCTTGGGCAGACCATCATCTGGTCGGTGAGTCAATGGAATCACGCCCATCATTCGAAGTGAATTGAAAACGCTTCGACATCTTCCAACGTAGGACTCTCGACTGGATTGAGTCTGCGCTCGCAGGACTTGATCCTCAAGATCTTGCAAGAAGATCTCAGACGGGTGCCGATCTCCGCAGACTCTTTTCAGCATCGACCAATCGGACATGAACAAAGTTCGCGCCCAACCGCTGAGCTCGTATCGTCTAGCCAGGAGATCTCCGACCTCCTTGTGCCAGGGCTGGGTTGGCTCCCCTCCCCTTAAATAGATCTCTTCAACACTTGTCATCTCGCAAAAGACCGGATCCCTGCCTCGCAGATAGCTAGTCCGTACTCCTTCACCCCTTGCGACAGGTGAGGCGGAATTGCCGGAAAGTTGCCTCTTTCGTCCTGGCTTCCGCGAAGAAATTTCCAGAACATTGTCGGCGTGTCTTTCCGAACCATTGACATCAATGTCAAGAGTGGAGGTACTATTCATTCTTGGAGGGGCGCTAGTCAAGGGGTTTAACCCAAGACTTTCAAAAGTTGTGAAACTGTTATTCATAGCCGCAGAGCTTGAATTGCTTGATTTCATTGCTTTCCTTTCAACTATTACGTGAGACAACTACATAGTGAGGAAAGTTCACCAAGGCTGTAACCTTGAGAAATGTCGAGTGAGAATTGACCGTTCGGACACGAATGGTCAAATCTTCACGCTCAACATAACGCGTGAACTTCCTTACCATGTAGCTGTTTCACCTTATTGACTAGGGGGAAACGTGCGATTTTCATTGTCCACACTTAACGCAACAAAAGCAATTCTCAACGCACCAAAAGACATCTTTTTTTCTTGGGTCCATGGTCGCCAGGTGGATTCTTCGCCTGAGTGGCAATCACTGATCAAGGAAGAAAAACGATGAGCGTGCCATTTTGGTTCGTCATGACATCGCTGGCGATTGCATCAGGAGCCGCGCTCTTTTCATTCATCTGGAAGTCTGACGAAGACTTCTACGGCATTGATGAATTCAAAGACTTTCAAGAGGCACTCAAAAGAGGCAAGCGATGAGCTGCCCAACATGCAAAAGATCTGACACTTATGTCATCAGCTTCGACAAAGAGTTCACCCTCTTTGGTTGCAACTGCGGCCGAGCCTTTGGCGTCCAGGTGAAACGATGAAGAAGATCATCGGTCACATCGAGGTCCCAGCCGGTGCGGTCATCGAAAGATCGCTGGATGAATCAGTCGCATTCGAACGCGTGATCGCCAATGGTGGCAAGTATCCAGTCAGCCTTGATGCTGATGGCACCTACTACTTTGCCGAAATAGTCGGCACCCGCGTTGAAGCTGGCGAGGTTGCCTTCGTCGATGGCCGTCACCAGATCCGCAAAGACTTTGAGCAGATCCAGGACTACAAAACAGGACTTGGATGCTGGTCAGACTTCTTCAAGATCTCCGATGAGCTATTTCGTGGATTCGACTTTGAGGCAATCGAGGTCAACCAATGACGATCTCACTTCCAACTCCTGAAAGCATTCTTGCCTTCAGCTTTTGCCTGGGTGTTGCTTGCGCAATCTTCGGCGCTCTCTTGGGTCAAGCTTACGAATCGGAAAAGCGCGAAGGCACTCGTGCTCTTCGCAAAGCTCTTCGCTTTGCCTATGAGGAAAGCGATGGCTTGCGAGAGATCATCCGCCACAAAGAGCAGATGGATCGCATCGAATCATTTCCGCTCTTCAACTACGAAGATCACAAATGAGCGCGGCTCGACAGAAGGGCACTCTTGCAGAGACTGCTCTCGTCAAATTCCTTGCCTCTCATGGTTTCCCCCATGCCGAGCGACGCGCACTTCATGGCACAGAAGACAAAGGTGACATCACCGGCACTGTCGGTCTTGCCTGGGAAGTAAAAAATCACAAGACCTATCAGATCCCAGCTTGGGTGAAGGAAGCTCTTGTCGAAGCTCAGAATGCAGAAGCCGACTATGGCCTTCTCGTTATCAAACCCAATCGAGTCGGCGTCGAAAGCGTCGAAGACTGGTGGGTTGTTCTTCCAGTCGGATCAGCTGTGCAGCTATTGAGAGAAGCTGGCTATGGCGATCCAATATGAGCGATTCACCATTTTGGCTTCCAACAATGCCGCACTTCCCAGAAGCTGCGTGCGCAGACATTGAAGACACTGAAATCTTCTTTCAGACCAAAACAAAAGAGATCGAAAAGGTCATCGACCAAGTTCGTGAACTCTGCTTCTCATGTCCTCATCAAAAGGATTGCGTTGAGTACGCAATCGATGAAGAGATCGAATATGGAATCTGGGGCGGATATACAGCTTCACAAAGGAAACGCATGAAACCGAAAAAAATTGTCAAGCACAGATCTGATCTTGGTCAAAAGGCATTCTTGATGAGAGAGGCCGGTGCAACTTTCAGAGAGATTGCAATAGAGCTCGACTGCACCGTCTCAGCTGCACAAAAGGCCGTCAATCGCTTCACCATGGAAGGAGCACAGAGCTGATGAGTTTCTATGCCCAAGTCGTTGCAAGAGTCAGCCTGCTTGTGTTCATCGGTGCAACTTTTGGAATTTTCTTCTCAAACATTGTCAACGAACCTCGCATCGTTGTTGTCTCAACAGTCAAAGAGGTTGCGATGAAATCAGTGGATGCAGATGCAATCGCCAGGGAACTTCTTACGGCTGAGAGCTACAAGTGTCTCAAGCGGATCATCCATCTTGAAAGCAGAGGCAATTCAGAATCAAAGAATTCCGATTCCAGTGCCAGAGGAATCGGCCAGCTTCTCTCCTCCACATATCGCAATCTCGGGATGAGGCATTCGGAGGATGAGAAGTCACAGCTCATCGCACTTCTGGCATATATCGGCAGGAAATACGGCAGCGGCGGTCCTTGTGCGGCGCTGGCCTTTCATTCAAAGCATCACTACTTCTAAAGGGGGAAAGAAAATGACAACAGTCGGAAACGGATTTACGACAGAGCCGCTGGAGCTTCCATCTCCAATCGTCAACTGGCTTGGGCAATACAAGAAGATCCAGCAAGAGATCAAAGATCTGAGCGAAAAGCTCGACATCGCACGAGCTCACATCGAGCTTGCGATGGGTGATGCAGAGATTGGCCTGATTGATGGCAATCCAGTCGTCAAGTGGGGCTTCATTGAAAGCAATCGCTTTGATCAGAAGAAGGCAAAAGAGATCATGACGCCGGAGCAGATTTCCGAGTGCACAGTGGTCCAGCGTGTTCGTCGCTTTGAACCGGTGCGTGAGGCATGAACATCATCACGCAGCTGATCAATCTTCGTCGACTCAATCGCATCGTCTGGGCAATGAATAACGGTCATCACCTGGCTGTTGCCGATTACTTCGGAATCATCTGGGATGACATGAGCGTTGAAGAGCTTGCTCAAGCTTTGCAAGTACGCATCACAGAAGTTCACGCCGCAGTCATTCCAGCTTTATTTCCTAACGTGGTCAACAAATGATTGACGTCCAGGAGCTCGGTTCGGAGATCAGAGGTCGCATCAGTAACGGTGCGGCCAATGCTCCGAGGTCGAAGCAGAAGTCAATCGGTCCGAGCGAGGTTGGTACCCCTTGCATCCGGCGGATCGGTTACAGACTGCTCGAAGTCGAATCCGTCAATCAAGCCGACACCTGGCTGGCGACAATCGGTACGGCGGTGCACAGCTGGCTCGCCACTACCTATGAAGCAGCCAATCAAGCTCTTGGACGAGAACGCTACTTGGTCGAACAACGCGTTCAAGTAGACGAGTCACTAGGCGGATCGGTCGACATATATGACGTCGACCGACGCCTGGTGCTTGACTGGAAAATCGTGGGTGACTCATCACTCAAGAGGTACAAAGCCAATGGTCCTGGTCAGCAATATGAAACCCAAGTCCATCTTTACGGCAAGGGCTTTGCTAACGCTGGCCACCCTGTCGAACATGTCGGAATTGCATTCCTTCCTCGCGGTGGATCACTTCGAGGACTTCACATCTGGACTGCTCCTTATGACGAGAACAAAGCAAAGACAGCGTTGCAACGTCTTGAAGTTGCAAGACAAGTGATCGACACAGCTGGTCTCGATTCACTTTCGTTGCTTCCGGCAGTTGAGAGCTATTGCAACTTCTGCCCGTTCTTCCTTCCAGCATCAACCAATCTTCGCGTCGGTTGCCCCGGCGCGGATGCCTAACCCAACCCAACCCAACAAAAGAAAAGGAAACACCAATGACAACATCACCCTGGGACGATCCGTCCCTTCGCGTCGGAGGCGACTACGTCAAATTCGACAACATCGGCGACTCAGTATCTGGCGTCGTAGTAAATGTCGGGATGCATCGCTGGGATGACGGAAGCGTCTCTCCTCAGATCGTGCTCGACACAGTTGATGGAGAAAAGACCATCACGGCTGGCCAGATTCGCTTGAAGGTTGCACTTGCAGAAAAGCGTCCAGAGATCGACGACACACTCACAATCAAGCTCACTGATATTGAAAAGCGCGCTGGCGGAAAAACGCTTAAGCACTTTGAAGTCACCGTCGTAAAAGCATCAGGCGGATTCACAAAGTCAGCACCAGTGCGCGCAGAAGCTGACGACGTACTTGCAGGAATGGATCCTGAAGTAGTAGCAGCGCTCCAAAAGAAGCTCGGAGCGACACCCTTCTAAGTCTTAGGACTTAGGGCGCGCTCAGTCGTTGGGGAAGGCGAAGAGCGCGAACCGCTGGCAGAAGATGCAATCGACCCGCGAATCGATTTCAGGTGCAACACCTGACAGCGGACAAAAAATAAACGAAAAGAGAGCGAATACATGAATCAAGTTGAGATTGAAAAGGTGTGTCAACTCCTTGTCGATCTGGGCTTCATCGTTGAGTCAATCGACATCGACGCTGAGCGATTCACAATCCGCACAAAACCGACTCGGGAGAATAAATGACAATCGCTACACGACCAGAGCTGCCAACTAACATGCTTCAAGCTGCTCTTGCCTTTGCTGCCAGCGGTTGCTCGGTTGTACCTGCATCGATGAACGGCACCAAAGCTCCGATTAAAGCTTGGAAAGAGTTTCAAACAGAGCGCGCCAACGCGATGCAGATTGCTCACTGGTACAAAGATGGAGGCACAGGCCTCGGAGTTGTCACCGGTAAAGTTTCGGGAAATCTCGAAATGCTCGAGCTCGAAGGTCGCGCAGTATCTGGCGGAATGCTCGATGAGATCAAAGAGATTGCAATCAACTCAGGTCTTGAAGAGATCTGGAAGATCATAAATGCCGGCTACGTTGAGCTCACTCCATCAGGCGGAATTCACTGGCTCTACCGAATTGCAGATGCACCGGTACCAGGCAACACAAAGCTTGCACGACGACCAGGAGAAAACGGTGGCGTCGAGGTCCTTGCAGAAACTCGCGGCGAAGGAGGCTATGTCGTTGTCGCTCCTTCTTACGGACCTGTCCATCCATCCGGCCAACCCTGGATCCAGATTCACGGATCTCCAGCGCTGATTCCAACTATCAGCTTGGATGAACGCGAAGCAATCCATGCAGTCTTTCGCTGTCTCGACTCGATGCCAACGGCGCAGAGTGTCAAAGAAGCAGTCACGGTCAAAAGCGATGGCATCTCTCCAGGTGATGACTACAACAACCGCGCCAACTGGGATGAGCTTCTGCTCCCCCGCAACTGGATCAAGGTCTACACAGCTGGCGGAGTTACATATTGGCGACGACCAGGCAAAGACGTCATCGGTGGCATCAGTGCAACAACTGGCCGCAACGATGGCGACAATCTCTACGTCTTTTCAACATCAACCGAGTTCGAAGCAGAGCGTCCATATTCAAAATTCGCAGCTCTTGCACTTCTCGAACACCAGGGAGATTTCAAAGCTTGCGCAAAAGATCTTCGTCGCAATGGTTACGGAAGCCCATCTCTTGCACCAGCTTCATCACTTGTCGCGGTTGGAGTGCCAGCGACTGCACAAGAGATCGAAGCAATCATCAGTTCAAGCACTGAAGAAGTAACGCCAGAGACTCCCGAAGTCGTTTATGATCAACGCGAACGGACAAGCTGGTGGCCAAAGCCTTTGGATCTTGATAACACTCAAGAGGAGCCAGAGCCGGCATTCCTGGCTCGCGAAGATGGCAAGCGACTTCTCTATCGAAGCAAAGTCAACGCACTCATGGGCGAATCAGAATCGGGCAAGACTTGGATTGCACTCTTTGCAGTCCAGCAAGCGCTCGCAGAAGGTGCTCGAGTTCTCTATCTCGATCTCGAAGACAGCGCTCGCGGAGTTCTTGGACGCTTGCGAGCGCTTGGTTCAATGGATCATCAGCTGGCCAATCTTGTCTATGCCCAGCCAGATGAAGGCATGAGCGCAGAAGCTGCCGCCGATCTTTATGAGTCACTCTCGAATTGGAAGCCAGATCTTGTCATCGTCGATGGAGTCAACGCTGCCATGACATTGCTCGGCCTAGACCTTAACTCCAACACCGATGCAACCAAGTTCTCACAGATGGTCCTTCGTCCTCTTAAAAGAGGCGGAGCGGCAGTGCTAACAATCGACCACGTGCCAAAGTCAAAGGAAAATCGTGGAAATTACGCAATCGGCGCGCAAGCCAAGCGCGCAGACATAGACGGCGTCGCATTCTCGGTCGAGGTCGTCGCGCCATTCGGTCGCGGTCAAAGCGGTGAGCTCAAGCTAACCGTCACCAAGGATCGTCCTGGCCATGTCAGAGCTATCGCAGTGGGTGCAAAGCACGCCGGCATCGCGCACCTTCGCTCCAGTGGAGAAAATAAGGTCCGCCTTGCCATCGTGCCTGTCGGTCACAACGGCACCGGTGCCTTCAGACCGACCCATCTGATGGAGAAGGTATCGAAGCTGCTTGAGGCTGCGCCGTCGCCGTTATCCAAGAACGCCGTCGAAAGTGGCGTTGAGGGAAAGCGCGAGGCAGTCCGAGCCGCTGCCCAGATTCTGATCGTTGAGGGCTATGTCGAGGTCGAAAACGGCAGTCGCAACTCGCTCCTTTTGCGATTCGTCAAGCAATATCGAGAAGCTGAAGACGTCTTGAGTGAGGTCGCTCGCGTCAATTCTGCCTTTGGAGATGACGAAAATGAGCTCTAAAACGACTTCGCCCGACTTCGCCCCGACTTCGCCCCGCGAACTCATCCCAATACCCAACGACTTCGCCCCAACTCTCTCCCCCCTTAAGGGGAGAGGTGGCGAGGTCAGGTTGGGGCCTCAATCGTGACCCTTTTCCAACCCGATCTCTGGGGCGAGGTCAAAGCCTCAATTCCAAGACCTGTGGACAACTTCTACCGTCGTCCCAACGGTGAAGACTTTCCGAGCTATCGCCTGGACGAGTACGCCAATCCTGACCGATGCTGGAAGTGCAAGTCGGCGATCTGGGTCGCACTCTGCCGAACAGGATTTCGGACCGAGCTCGATGATCAGCTGGTAACGCCTCAGCAAGATCTTGACTACTACCTGACTCGGCGAAGGACCTATGAGGTGTTCAAGCTAGGCGATCGATTCATGATCCAGATGCGCTCGCCTCAGATGATCCTTTCCGATCGAGGCGATCGACCAGCTCTGCCAGAGCACAAATGCGACTTCTCCAATATCCGCAAAGAGATTCAACTTCCATGGACAACAACCGAGACAAAAACTGAGACCACTGAGGAGGCTCCCTTCTGATGAACGATCTAGCAACTGCAACCCGATCACTGTGCCAACTGTGCAGCTACCAGATTCCAAGCGAAGGTCTATGCCCGAAATGCTTTGACAAGCTCTACATCCAGATCGAGGATCTTCTCGAGCTGTGGATGCTGGCTCACGGAGAGCTCAATCCCAGCCGAGGCGGAAATAGTGGCGGAGGATCTAGCTCTGAGCCATCTCTGGGAATCAACGTCTCAGCTCTCAACTTCATCGCTGGATCTGACATCATCGGAATTTTGCATGAGTGGGAGAAGGAGATTCGTTCTGAGCGAGGTCTAACTCCCCCGGCGCTATTGAAGAAGGGAAGCGTTGCCCATGAGGTCAAGGCAGCTGTCGAGTTCGCAAAGACTCACCTGGAATGGTCATCAAAGCAACCCTGGATTTCAGATTTTGCCAAAGAGATCAAGGCTCTTCATAGCCAGGGAATGTCAGCTGCCAGGAAGTACGTCATCCACTCCAGGAAAATCGCTTGTCCGGCAGATAACGCCCAGGGCTTGCAGTGCGGCCAATATCTGCCTCTCCAGGATGATGATCTGATGGCGCTTTTCAGCTGCAAAAGATGCGGATCTGAATGGAGCACTTTTCGACTCATAGCTGTTGCAATCGCTCATCCGTACGCAGAATTCTGGCTTGATGCCGAAGCGATCGCTTCCTGGCTATCGATCAGCGAGCGCCGAGTGCACCAGATCGTCAAGACAAACTCCATCGCAAAACGGGGTCAGCTCATCGACGTCAAATCAGTAATTGCAGCTCGAAAGAAAGAGTTCTAGGACAAAATCTTTCATTGAAAATCGTTACACTTTCAGCGTCAGCGGCTTTCATGCACTGATCAAAGCCTCAGCCATTCGCTGGGGCTTTCGTCATTACCAAGGGGGAAATCGATGACAACCATTGCCGCGATTCAAGGTGATGGCTTTGCAGTCATTGCAGCTGATCGACGTGCATCTGATGACGATGGTTTCACCGTCGACATGGTTTCACCAAAGATTTTCAAGAACGGAATCGCTCTTATCGGAGGTGCTGGATCTGTTCGCGGTCTTAACATTTTGGAATTCGGTTGGACAGCTCCTGCTTTTGCACAAAGCAAAACAGTTGAGCACTATCTGACTCAAAAATTCATTCCATCGCTTCGCTCTGCTTTCATCGAAGCTGGCTATGACATGAAAAGTGACAAAGAAGCCGCAGAGCAAGACAACGATCTTGTCATCTGCATCAAGGGACAAGTTTTCATCATTGCCGGAGATTACAGCTGGGATCGATGCTCCAGAGGAATTCATATTGCAGGAAGTGGCGGAAAGTACGCCCTGGGTGCACTAGCTGCTTTGGGTGCTACCGATAAAAAAATCACAACTGAAAAGGCTGAAGCTTTACTTCGCAAGTCAATCGCAATCGCAATGCGTTGGGATGCATATTCTGGCGGAGAAGTAGACGTCTTCACTCAAGAGGCTTGATTGATGGCTTGGGAAGGATCCACTCGCCGAGCAAGACTTCCCAAAGATTGGCATCAACGCCGAAGAGCAGCTCTTGCAAGAGATCAACACAAGTGCCAGATCCTTTCCGAAGAGACTGGATTCATCTGCGCTGAAAAGGCCACTGAGGTCGACCACATTCGACCGGGAGATGATCACAACATGAGCAACCTTCAAGCAATCTGCACCTGGCATCATCTTCGAAAGTCTTCAGCTGAAGGCAACGCAGCAAAAATCAAATTCGCTCCACGCAATCGTCCATCTGAAAAGCACCCCGGCTCACTATGAGAGTCGCAGCTTTCCTCATGTCTTACCCACCAGAGCGCATGGTGGGAGCAGAACTCATGTCGAGCGAATTCCTAGAAGCATTGGTGGACGCCGGTCACGAAGTCACTGTCTACGCAGATCTCATCTCTGAGGCATACGAACGCAACGGCGTCCACGTCAAATCTCGCAAGGATTTCAACAAACTAAAGCGGTCGGCTGATCTGATCTATTCTCATCCTGACCTTGGATCCATTGGGTACATTGTCAGTCAACTGCACCAGATCCCTTATGTCGCAGTCGTTCACAACATTGGATCTCTCAATGCCTGGCACTTAGCTCATCACAAGCCAACACTGACAATCTGGAATTCGGAATCCACCAGGACAGCTCTTAAAGGTGAAGGAGGCCTGGTAGTTCGCTCCCCTATTAAGGTGTCAGACCACAAGGTCAAGCCTGGCAAAGCATTCACCCTGGTAAATCTATGCAAGGACAAGGGTGTCGATACATTCACAGCTCTAGTCAAGCAGCTGGACTTCCCCGCCCTGGCTGTCGCTGGAGGCTATGACGTACAAGAGATCGACCAGGTCAAGAAATCTGGAGCAACCCCCACCCCCCTTGTCCAGTTTTCAGAAATGCCACCCCTAGTCTGGTCACAAACCAAAGTCTTACTGATGCCCAGTGTCTCTGAGTCTTGGGGACGTGTAGGGGTTGAAGCTCTATGCAGTGGCATTCCAGTCGTAGCTCATCCAACACCTGGGCTAAAGGAATCACTGGGCTCAGCTGGAATCTTTATTGATCGAGACGATCACCAAGCTTGGGCTGATGAAGTTTCACAGCTGATGACAGACGATGCTTACTTTGCAGCTGCCAGCAAAAAGGCCAGTGCCCGAGCTCGCTCACTCGAGAAGCAGACAGCTAGTGATCTGGCTTTATTCCGAACCGCTTGTGAAAAGTTAACTCAACCTCAGCTCTAATTTCTAAGCGTGCACCAATCTCACACTCACCTCAACCAATAGGGGTGGGGAGGGACCCCCTGGTAACTGAGCTCTCTACCGAGGCGGCATAGCTCAAGAGATTCTGTATAGGTCTGGCAATTTTTTCGGCAAAACAATTCTTTTGCACAGATATTCACCTCAGATCGACCCTCACACACTCCGCATCGAAAGGAGGCGCTCATGGCAGCTTCAACAGATCTCGTGATCGACCAATTCTCCACATTCCGAACTTCTTTTCGCTGGGAGACCAAGTCCACAGGCGCGGCAGTCAACCTCACTGGATATTCGGCAGCGATGCAGATCCGTCGCACGCCAGCTGACGCCACGGCGCTGATCTCATTGACGACGGCGGCAGGCGGAGGACTCACAATCGAGGGAACAGCCGGTCGCGTCAGAGTCGAAATCACGCCAGCAAAGTCTTCAGCTTTGGCGCCTGGGAAATACGTCTACGACCTGGTCCTGACAGATCTTCAATCAAAGAAGAAGCGCCTCATCGAAGGCGTCGTCCGACTAGATGCAGGAGTAACCCGATGAGTGAAACCGTATCCAGGGAAAACATCGACACAGACATCATCATTGTTGGCCTGGAAGGACCCCAAGGTCCTGCCGGTGCTTCAGCCTACGAAATCGCACGCGCTGCCGGATTCGTTGGCTCCCAACAGGACTGGCTTGACCAGTTCGGAAGCCAGCTAGTCAACACTCACATCGCAGACCCAACTCCGCATCCGGCCTACGACGATCTCCCATCACTAAAAATCCTCTTCGAGAATGGACTCATCTGAAATGTCACTATCCACCAACGTAGTAAATCTCGCCACCCGTGTAGCGACAGAAGTCAAGGCAGTCCGTACCTTGATCAATGGAAACGCGGCAGATCTCTCAGCTTTAACGACATCGGCAAAGGGCAACCTTGTAGCTTCTCTCAACGAGCTCAAGTCTGGTCTTACAGCTCTATCAACTGAGCTCGGCACATACAAGACCTCCAACAATGCTGAGGTCACAACGATCAAAGCCAACATTGCCACAATCAATGGCACTTTGACATCGATTCAAAATGCAATCAACTCTCTTGACGTATCAGCTCAAGTTCTAGCTCTTATCAATGACAACACAACATCGACAACAAAGGTCTGGTCTTCAAGCAAGACCAGCGCAGCTATCACAACAGCTGTCGGCGACGTTGTTGCGATGGCTCCTGGCGCTCTCAATACTCTCAAAGAGCTTGCAACAGCTTTGGGCGATGACGCTAACTTTGCGGGAACAATCACCGGACTCATTTCCGGCAAGGCTGCTCTGGGACACACTCACTCAATTTCAGAGGTTGTCAATCTTCAGGATTCACTTGATTCAAAGGCAACAAACGCAGCTTTGACCTCTTTGGCAACAGCTGTCGGCGATACGACTACCAACTACGCAACTACCTTCGAGGCTGGATTGGCATAACCAATGACCCTGTCACATAACGTCAACGAATTAGCAACGCGGATCGCAACAGAGATCAACTCTGTCCGCGACGAGCTCGCGTCTGCTCCGGGCATTCCCGGTCCGCAGGGCGAAACTGGCCCAGCTGGAATTCCTGGACCCAAAGGTGACAAGGGCGACGCTGGAAACAATGGAGCTCTTGGTGCAACTGGCCCAGCTCCATTCACAATTCTCGGCGAATATAACAATGGAGCTGACTATGGATATGGAGATGCTGTCTACTATCAAGGCGGCACCTACGTTCGAACAGGTAATCCCCTAAATCCAGGCTACCCACCGACTCGAGGAGCTATAAACGCTTCTTGGACTCCGATTGCCGACAAGGGCGACGATGGTTCAACCGGACCAGCCGGAGCCCAAGGTCCGGCAGGATTAAAGGGAGACACCGGACCAGCCGGAGCCCAAGGTCCGGCAGGATTAAAGGGAGACACCGGATCAGCCGGAGCCCAAGGTCCGGCAGGATTAAAGGGAGACACCGGATCAGCCGGAGCCCAAGGTCCGGCAGGATTAAAGGGAGACACCGGATCAGTCGGAGCCCAAGGTCCGGCAGGATTAAAGGGAGACACCGGATCAGTCGGAGCCCAAGGTCCGGCAGGTGCTAAGGGAGACACCGGATCAGTCGGAGCCCAAGGTCCGGCAGGTCCTAAGGGAGACACC
>Ga0209191_1000312_pt1 | contig 38087 bp, 57 predicted proteins | sample S_130626_EF_Meta_FD_187320 | JGI IMG/M metagenome (GOLD analysis project Ga0209191, IMG submission 187320) | Freshwater microbial communities from Lake Simoncouche, Canada to study carbon cycling - S_130626_EF_MetaG (SPAdes) (version 2) | ecosystem: Environmental > Aquatic > Freshwater > Lake ...
GGTTGTTCTCTACAGGTTCCCGGTATCCAGACATTCCACAACTCTATCCAATGGCTATGAAGGCAGCAGGTGTTTCTTCAGAACCTACTTCTACACAAGCTGCGCCAGCCTTCTATGGCCCTGATGTTGCATTGGGTGTATATGGTATTGGTTCGCTGTTAAAGAGTGGTTTTCAGGGTGCTAAGAGCTATTTAAAAGACCGTAAGGTAAAAGCATTCACAGACTCTCTTCCTACTGATGAAGCTAATGTTTTTAAAGAGTTTATGCTAAAAGGTCAGGGAAGTTCTGACCCACGAGTAGCTGCTGTATTACAGAAACTTTCTAGTAACCCAGAGTATGCTGAAATATTCTCTAACCTACAGGCAGGAGCAACTAAAGCAGCAACAGCGGGAATGACTCCTGCTGTAAGTCGTATTAATGAGCCAACAGCTGCAAAAGGAATATATGGGGCAGTTCAAAATACTGTCGATAATGCTGGTTTAAAAGAAAGCAAAGCTGCCGGAAGAGCTTTTGAGAAAGCCTTTGAATATGGAGCAGGTTCTCCTATTATTGAGCCTGTAACACTCAGAGCTGAGATTGCTAGGCTTAAAGGAGACTATTCAAAGAAGGCTTCACCTAGTTCAGAAGCTGCTTTAGCCTTCTTACAACGGCTTGAAGATAAACTTGTTCCAGCTTCTTCTAGTAGTCTGAAGATGAAACTAACAGCAGAAGAAGTACAGAGTTTATTGAGCGAGTTTGGTAAAAAATCATCAATGGGCGACAACATTTTAAAAGATGTTTCTTTAACTGATGAGAAAAGAATTAGTTCTGCCATCTTTGGAACATTAAAAGATGATTTGAGAGCTGCTCGTGTAGGTGCTCAAACAAAAGATGAAATAGCAACTACAGATTTACTACTAAAGGCTAGAGACCTTGCTGCTAAATCTGCTGACTTATCATCGACAGCTAGGGCTAAAGGTCTTCCTAAGTTTTTACAAGAGAAGTCAATTAAAGAAGTAGACTTTGATGAGCTTTATACTCAATATCGTAAAATGAATGAGTACGAAAGAGCTGCTACCAGAACAATGATTTCAGCTACAGAACCGGAGGCATTAAAGAATCTTGATAGTCGGGTATATAAAGAATTTGTAGAAGCAGCTAAGACAAAACTGCCTGATGGAACTTTCAATGTTTCATTAAGCAAGATGTCAGATAACTGGAATACTCTTTCTAGTCAAGATAGGTCAGCACTTCTCCTTTCAGTTGGTCAAAATGCAGATGAGTTCTCAAAGCGAATGAAAGATGCTGCTATCTTTACAAAGAGAATGAGTGTTGGTCAACCTGTAGCAGAATCAGTAGCAGGTATTGAAACAGTTGGTAAAGACCTTGCTAGGGCAGGTGGTGTTGCAGCTGGTTATTCTGTGTATCAGGGTATTCAACTTACTAAGGATGCACTTAAAGCATTGGCTAAGACAGGACTAAGTGATGAAGAAACTATGCGTCTGCTGCTTACCCCCGAAGGTAAGGCTTTCTTAAAGAACGCAGCTATGTCTCCAGCTTCTACAAAAACATTAGAAGCTCTAACAGCAGTAAAAGCAGCCGCTTTACCGCCAACATTCAAAAGCCCTTACTTAGTAGCAGCAACAGTAGGAATGGCTACTAAAGGGCCAGAACCTGCTCCTCCAGTGCCTGAGATTCCTGAAGGAACCTTCCCTGAAATTCCAGCAGGTACTTTTGAGACTACACCAGCAGAAGCAGCTCCACCAGCAGACGGTATGCCTGAGATTCCTGAAGGAGTGTTTGGTGCTCCTGTTAGTAAGTTTGCCTCAACTCCTTCTGAAAAGGACAGGGCTTTCATTCTAAACAGTGAGCTTCAAAAGGCTAATGCTCGTCTACAGGCTGCAACAACTCCTGAAGAACAAGCACGAGCACAGGGAGACATTGATGCTTTGAATAGAGAAATTGGAGGATTGAAATGAACTTTGGAACTAAAAGCGAGGCTTTCTTAGCCTGTGTGCATGAAGACCTACAGAAGGTGATGCACAAGGCCATAGAAGCCCCTCCTTACGACTTCAGCATCACAGACGGGCTACGCACCCTAGAACGCCAGAAAGAGCTTGTAGCGGCTGGAAAGAGCAAGACCATGAACAGCAGACATTTAACAGGGAAGGCTGTGGATGTCTGTGTGCTCATTGATGGGAAGGCTTCATGGGAGTTTCACAAGTATGAGGAGCTTGCACAGCACATCCTCGGTGTAGCTGAAACCCTTGGGGTTTCTTTGGAGTGGGGAGGACTATTCCCCGGCTTCAAGGACGGCCCACATTTCCAGCTCTCCAAGGCTAAATACGGTTGATAGTTCCTGTCTCAGCAGAAGCTCCTTGGCCCAATACACAGCAGCAGCTAGTGCTTATTTGCAGAGAGATTAAGCCTAGCTCAACCTATGGGGCTAATGAGTTTATAAAAGATGGGAAGATATGTCAATGGACTATTATAGTAAAGAAAACATAAGGCATATATGATAGACCCAATAACTGCTTTTGCTGTCGCACAGGGGGCTATAAAAGGGATACAAGCTGCAATAAAGATGGGGAAGGACATTCAGGGCATAACGCATGACGTTATGAAGTTCTTTGATGCTAAGGACGCTGTGGCGAAGGAGGCTATTAAAGACCCCAAGAAGAAGTACTCCTCCGACACTAGTCAAGCCATGAGCACAGTGATGCAGCTCCATGAGCTTAACAAGGCTGAGGAGGAGCTTAAATGGCACTTCATCCACCAAGGCCATAGTGCCTTATGGACGCAGATAGTGCTAGAGCGTAACAGCATTGTCCAAAGACGCAGGACACAGGAGATATTAGACGCTAGAGCAGCAGCTAATAGAAAGAAAGAGATAGATGAGGCAATAACAATAGGTCTTTGTATCCTTGTTGCTGCCGCTATATTCACCCTAGTTGGTTGGGGCATACTAGAAATGAAAGGACATTAATGTTTGATATTACAGGACTTCTTGCTGTAGGTGGGAAAATCATTGACAAGCTCATTCCAGACCCACAAGCAAAGGCTCAGGCACAACTAGAGCTTGCTACGCTGGCTCAGAATGGTGAGCTTGCTCGTATGGCTAATGAGACAGATATTTACAAGACGGAGCAAAATAATGTTACAGAACGCTGGACTGCCGATGCAAACACTGACAGCTGGTTGGCAAAGAACATTCGTCCATTGTCTCTTGTTGCTATTTTTGTTGGTTACTTTCTGTTTGCCCTTATGTCTGCTTTTGGTTACGATGCCAAAGAGTCGTATGTACAACTTCTTGGTCAATGGGGAATGTTAATTATGTCTGCCTACTTCGGTGGTAAGACGCTAGAGAATATCATGGAGATGCGTACTAAGAAACAATAGTCGCCTCCACAAACAACAAAGCCGCTAAAGGGTCTTCCCTCTAGCGGCTTTTCTTATGCCTGTTTCTCTACAGGACTTCCTCCTCCACCGTTTCCACCCCAGTATATTTCCATTCGGAAGATGCCAAGGGAGACAGTGATGTTCTCTACCATAGAGGTGTCATCAATGTTCCCATCATCGTCCATCTCGTAAGCAGCTCCGCTTTCAATGCCCACTGCTAATCCAGAAATCCAGTCAAAATCAATTTGCATTTAGTTTCTCCTTTTCCTCTGTCCAAAGAACAGCATATATGTGTATCAATTCCGCTGCTTCTATATAGCGGTCTAAAGAATCATTTACAAAAGTTTTAAAGGTTTGTCTGTCAATATGTTCTTCATCGAGAAGTTCAAACATATATGAAAGGCTGTAGGGGCCGTAAGAAAGATAGTCCAAAGCCCTTTCAACTTCCTTGTTTGTTTTGATGTCTCTCTTGTTTAACATTCCCTTCAGTTCGTTGAGAAAGAAAGAAGCAACCATTTGAGGTTTTGTTTTCTTTACTCTTTCTTCTTTCACTTCTTGCTCCCGTTAAACTGATGTAAGAAGACACCAAAACAATCAACAAACACCTCATCATGTTCATTACGACCCATAGTGAACATAATAGCATGAACAAGCTCATGGAAGAAGGTTTGCTCTGCATAGGTTTTATGCAGCCCTTCTTTGATATAAATAGTATAGGTAGACGAATCGCACCTCCCCAAGTCGGTCATTTCAGGAACTATTTTAACAGTCCATTCACTTCCAGCCAATGAGAAGGTGCTTGGTATTGCTGTTTTAGCAGCAGCCATTAGACACCACAGGAACCGCCCTTGCCAGTAATTTCGCACACATCAACTTCTTCATATACAACATCCTTATGCTTTAGGGCTTCCTCGTAAGGCACAGAGGTCAGAGGCTGACCACCACGGCTTCCATCAGGATAGCAGGTAAAACCACGCAAACGAGGGGCATACTTTGCAAGCACACTAGTGAACTTATCCACTTCTCCCTCATTGTTAAACTTAGTTCCCCAAGATGGGAGGTTGATGGTCGAGGAGATTGACATATCAACGTAGTCTTGGATGTCAGCTTGGAATTTGATTCGTTTTTCATAGTCCTCACTTAGGTCAATAGCACTTTCAATCTTGCTTGGGTCAACTCCATACTGGTCAATAAGCGTTTGAGCTGTTCCGTCAATGACATACTGATACTTCCACTTTGTTCCTTCTGTGAGAAACCTTCGTTTATATGCCACAGCAAAGAGTGGTTCGATTCCTGTAGTAGTACCTGCAAGAATGCCAATGCTGCCTGTAGGCGCAATAGCTCTGTAAGCTGCTGGTCGGCTAATGAAGAATCGGTCACAATGTTCGTCTGCTGCTCGTTTGCTTTCATCTCGGTATACCTCTAACCACTTACGAAGCTCAGGGGTCACTTCATATGAATATCGTTTCTTAAGGAGCCATTCGTGGATTCCCATAAGTCCAAGTCCAAGTCGTCTATTTTTCTCACGAACTGTATATACTTTTTGGTAGGGTAAATCAGCCCGGAGTGTACCACAGACCAAGAACTTAGAGGCAAGTTCCACAACGTGCTTGAACTCCTCCAAATTCTTGATGTTGCCCATATTAATTGACCCCAAATTGCAAACGTCACTATCGTCTTCTGACGTAACCTCAGTGCAAGCGTTTCTAAGCGTTTCATTCTGCTTATCCCCAAAGTTAAAGCTAAAGCCCGGTTCTGCTGTCTCCATAGCTTGTCGTACATTCTGCTTAAACACAGCATTGTTCTCAAGACCACCTACTAACGAGGCATCATCATAATTCACTGAAATGTTAGTCATGTCCAAGGGGGCAGAAGCATTAAAATCTTTTAGCTTCATGGCCTTGATGTCTTCATTCCAGTTCTTCATGGTCAGAAACTTCTGAATGTCATCATGCTGCCAATTAAGACTAGCATAGATAGCAGACCTACGGCTTCCTCCCTGCATTACATTACGTCCAATCTCATTGATAGCGTTCATCAATGGAATAGGGCCGCTGGCAGTGCCTCCTGTACGGCTCAAAGCCTTTCCTGAAGGACGTAGGCGGCTGTAGTCAATACCTATGCCTCCACCTGTCATTAAACAGCTCATTGCTCGCCATGTAACGTTGCTCCACTCCTCTCGTGTGTCTTCTTCAGCACGAAGCAGGAAACAGTTGTTATATGCCTTGAACGGACGACCTGCGTAGTACAGGTAACGACCTCCGGGCAGAAACTTCATTTCCTTGATATATTGTGTCAGATGTTTACGGTCAGTTTCTGACATAAGAGTGGACATTGTACCTTCACGGCTACCACATACGTCTTCAACTAAACGCTCTGACAACTTAGCCCATGTGTCTCCCGGCCCTTGGGCATACTTGAAACGAAACACATTCTCTGCAAAACTATTACGAAATTCGGTCATTCAACTTCCTTTAAAAACTTGTCCATATTATCTTCTATTGTATCTGCAAAGGCATTGATGAGGTCTTTGCTGCTGACATTCAACAGCTCCAGCAAGGAAATCTCATCAAGCCTTTCTAGCTTCTCTTTCAGTTCTTCAAGCAACACTGTCATCTTCTTCGTCTTCATCAAAAGCCAACAGGAACAGCAAGCAACACACAGCGTGTGCTAAATGGCTCTTATGGCTTTCAGCATCAAATTGCTCTCCTTGTCGCCATGCCCAAATGTGACGCATAGCAGCATTAAAATAGCGAGTGTCAGGGTCATCAACGTGCTGCCAATTGTCAGGGCTGTATTTGTTAGCACCATAGGTGAGCACCTCTACAACTTCTTCCATTGGCCCCGGAGGAACTAACGACCACATAGGCTTGTTTCGGTCAAACTTAACACCCAATGTTGGCTTCTCAATCTCTTGAGTAAAACTACTCATAGGCTGCTCCAATATGCTACGGATGTAGTCTCGTGATTTTTCTAAATATTCGTTCTCAAAATAGGGAACACCAATGCGTCCACAGCTCTCTTTATATTCATCTTTAGTCATCAATAAGCTCCACAGCGGTTAATTGTTTATTTGTAAATGTAAATTTAACATTATGGTATCCGTACTTTTCCCTGTCATACAGCCACTTGTCATTTCGTGGACTTGTAATTGAGGCATAACGGATTTCAATAAAGTCTTCAGGCCAATCTGGTTTATTCATCTTTGTACTTCCGTTCTAAGTATTCAATAGATAAGAGCATTTCATCAAACCCACCATCATGCACATCATTAAGGACAACTAGTCCCCGCCAATGCCTGTTAGAAAGATTGTCCATATAATCTTCGTCATGTAGATAATAGCTACCAGCAACAATAGCACAAATAGGCTTACCATCAGCTCGTTTTCCATATGCTATTTGCTTTCCTTGTTGATGTCCAGCCACGCACGACATATGTAGCTTACTAATAATTGCAGCAGGAGAAGCGGCAGGACGACCCATTGCACCCACAGGCCAATAATGAGAAAACCCAACACCAGCAATAAACACTGGCTTAAGAAAGTCATGTACTTCCCAATCTTTTGTATTGCAATGGTCATACGTCATCAGTCCTTCTAGCATCGGGTTGTTATTAATGGCTCGTACAATGCGGTTCTCATGGTTTCCTCTCAAGAACACCATACGAGGTTTATACACCTTATGCTTGCTTTCCTTCTGTACCTTCTGCATGGCTTTAACAGGGGCTAGGAGGGCTTCCATGCCCACATTACCAGCCTCTATGTCTGCTAGGTAGCGTTTCCCCTCGAAATACTTGCTACCTGCTTTGTCATGGCTTGAGAGGCTTGGCATATCCCAATGGTCTCCAAGGTGTATAACAATGTCGGGCTTGTAGTCACAGATAGCCTTCCCTGCCCATGTCAGGTGCTTGGTAGGCGTATCTGGCTTACATTGCGTGTCAGGAATTACTAGTATCTTCATCGTCTTCCTCATTGTCGTAATAGTCTCCAATCCATCCTCCCTCACGGAACGGGGAATACTCAATGCGTACCTTATCACGTACACCTACATACCCTGTTGCTTCTAAGAAGAACAAGAAGTCTTGAAGCACATTAGGCCAAGGCGTTCCGTCATCGTAATTCACAACAAAGGTGATGTCCTTATTTTCAATTGCGTCTTCTTCTCGAAATGTAAACTTGTTTGTCATTTGGTTTCCTTCATATTCATTACACGTTTCATCAGCTCTGCGTTAGCAAGGCTGTAGGCGGGTTCGTCATAGAAGCTATTGTAATATACAGGGTCTTGTCCTACACGTACAGAGTTTCTTGCTATAACACCTTGTATGTCTTCTAAAGAAGCTCCCCAAGGTACTTTCTCATACGTCATGCTGCTTCCTTTGGTTTTTCATAAAACATATGACATTGCTGTAGGTTGTGGTTATAGGGAACCCCTACGAAATAGCTCTTCATCTCCTCTGTTGGCCTATAAGGGAGATACCTCTCGCACTGCTCTGCAATAGGGCAGTGTAAGCCATCACACCGAGTTATGTCATTCATTTTATTTTCTTCCCTGTGCTAATATAGCACAAATAGCAACATCTCCTGTGTTGGTTAGACCATCTATAGCACAAGCTACAACCATTGGGTCAGCACCGTTACTAACAGCTTTTTCCCATTTATCACGTTTACCATAGGCATTAATTGTAATGCAGATAGTCAGCGTCATAAAAAATACTAAAACCATGCCCCATATGCCTAGCCAAAACTTTGATTCATTCATGTTTTCTTCCTTTGTTCCTTTTCCTTAGCACTCTTGATGACATGGCAGGGCTTACATAGAACTTGCAGGTTTGGTTCCTCGCAGAACAACCTGTCAATGAATGTGTCCCACCCTTGCCATCCCTTCTTTGGGTCTACAGCTGGATTCTTGTGGTCAACCTGCACCTCTTTAGCTACAAACTCGTCTTTACAAGCGTTGCACTCAAAGTGTTTAGCAAGTTTCCCTGTCTTCACATTGGTCTTTCTCTGTGTAAACGCAGCATCAAGCACAGCATATTTAGGAGGCCACCTCTGAGTTGCTGTTCGTAATGCCGACACAACAAAACTCTTGAACCTAGCCTCCGTCCACTCCCCTCCATTGTATGTTCTTACGCTGGAGGTTGCCATGTCTGTCCTTTCTCACGCCTTAGCCACAGCAGCTGTCCGTTCTCTGCTACGTGCTCAGGAGGCTCTTTAGCAGCCTTATAAGCCTCCACAACAGCCTCGTACATCTCCTTGTCCCCTGTCAGCCCCTTTAGGAGCTTTGCAGCCTTTACAGGCCCAATGCCTTTAAGCCCTTGGATGTTGTCAATTCGGTCTCCTGTCAGCATTTGCAAATAGAAGCTCTTTAGTCCTTCTTCTTCAGAGACATAATATTCCAAGTCCTTTACGGGGTTGTAATGCCACCCCGGTAGTTGGTCTAGGTCTTTGTCCACATGAACAATCCAAACGCTCTTACCATTTGCTTCAATGCCTACAGCATCATCAGCTTCTTCACCCTCTGTTGTTACAGCCTCCAGCCGTGTTAGGTGCTTTCTTAAAGCCTCGTAATGCTCAGGCTTCTCTACGTCTTTCCTGTTCCCCTTGTAAGGCACTGTCTTAGCTAGGTCATACCGGAAGTTTGATTTACCAGTGATGAACGCCTTGTAATCAGTACATTTGAGACGAATGTACACCATGTCTGTCAGCCACTCAGTGAGCCGATTCTTAGCCCATTGTTCCTCTACATCTTTACACGAGAAGGCAACGGAATAGACCAAGAAGTCGGCATCAATGACAGCCTCCGTTGGTTTAGGAGGCTTAGACATTACAGCTCCATGTCTGCTTCTTCTTCCACCTTGGCAGAAGGAACATAGGTGACAAGCTCTGTAACCACTACACGCTTGGCAGAGGCAGCAACGCCTGTCTTCTTAGCAAACTTCCATTCGTATGTGCTTAGGACTAAAGTAGCCTTAGAGCCGTTGCCAATAGTTTTAGGGTCAATGTTCTTACCATCGTCATCTACAGGCTGAATAGCGAAGTTGCTCTTGCAGGTGACAAAACGTCCCATGCTCTCGTTCTCGCCTACGTGAACACCAAGGGCTTCCACCTTAGCTACGTCTTCAGCAGACAGGTTCCCAAGTTTCACCAAATACTTCTTAGAAGCCTCTGTATATTGGTTAAATTGAACCATGTCAGAAGCGTAGTACAGCTGTCCGGTGATTGTGATAGGTTTTGCAGTCATTTTAAGTTTCCTTTTAAGCAAGCCTTACGGCTCAATGTGTTTTAAAATCCAGCTTACTATACTACTGGGATGCTGCCGTGTTTTCCGGGTACACCTTCCCTTCCACGAATCCGCAGTTGGGGCATCAGATTGAGCTTTAATGTGTATCTCTCCACGTCCTTCCAATCTTATACTCTCCATTCAGGGGGCATCTAAGACCAAAATGTTCCCCTGCTTCAACAATGCTTTGCACTGCTGCTTCACCTACTATTATAGCATACTTTTCAGATGTTTCAAGCTGAATTTCATCGTGAACATTAGCAACTAGTTTAATAGGCCAAGAATTTTCCTTGCATTTGTTGTAAAAGATGCACAAAGCCTTCTTCATAACAATTGCCCCTGCCCCTTGCAGCAAGCTGTTTAAGGCTGCGTGTTCAGAGCGTACCCAAATCTTCCTTCCGTCTAAGCCCGGTACATAGCCCATAGCAGCATATTTAGCTACCTTGGCTATGAGCTTGGCTAGAGCTGGTGTCTGTGAGAGAAATCGCTTTTTAAGCTCTCCACCTTTTCGAGAGTTTCCTCCAACAATGCTACCAATTTTTGCATCTCCAGCTCCATATAGGAAGGCATAGATGAAAGTCTTTGCGCTATCACGAGTAAGTAGTCCAGCTGCTCGTTGATTGATTGTGTGTACGTCCGTACCGTCCTTACTGCTTCCCTCACATACTGTTCTGACATATTTAGCATCCTTCATATAATGAGCCAACATTCGTAGCTCTAAACCACTAGCATCAATTCCTACCAATACCTGTCCGTCTTCGACTGTCCAGCATTCACGACACTCAGGGCCATAGACACTGCCCGAATTAGGTATCTGTGCCATGTTAGGGCTGCTGTGCGTCATACGGCCTGTTACAGCTCCATTAGTCATCACCTTGCCGTGTACCCTGCCGTCCTTTCCTACAGCCTCCAACCAGCTCTCTATCTGTGCCACACGCTTCTGAAGCATCAAATACTCGACAATGGGGGCTGCCTCTGGTAGGTCTATCTTCGACAGCACGCCCTCGTCAACTATTGGTCGTCTTTTTCCTGTGTACGTCTCGGGCTTCCATCCAAGCTCGATGAACTTTTCTCCGATTTGTTTCCTTGATGCGGGATTAAAAGTAGCCACCCCATCTTTGAGAGGTTTTCCAGTTTTGTCGCTGGTTCGTTTAACAACGACAGGAGGCCATCGTTCTTGCATTTGTTCATATAAAGCATCCAATTTTCCTTTGATGTCAGTAAGTAGGCAGGTTGCATATGGTATATCCAGTTTAAAACCGTTCCGTTCTTGTTCCGCTATGATTGTCGCAACTTCGTGTTCCAACAGTACACTTTGCTCACTAAACTGTTTCTCATTTAAGTCATTGACTAGTTTGAGATACAAAAGGGATGTCACCTCACAGTCTTGTTGGCAATAGTTTGCTAGGAGACCCATGTGAGGACTATCAAAGCATTCGCCTTTATATTCCTCCCTGCGTCCCATCAACCAAGACCAAGCAGAGCTATAGCTTGTCTTCTGTGTTCCTAGCCTGTTTCCCCATGCTTCTAATGAATGACCATTCTCTCTGCTCGGCTCTAACAGCCGACTTACTATCAACGTATCGTACAACAGGTTCGTAGCTATCTCTATCCTCCAAATAGCTTTCAACATCGGTGCATCGAACGCCAATATGTTTTGGCCTATAACTTGAGTAGCGTCCTTTAAATAGGCCGACAGGCTGCTTGCTTCTTTCCATGTTCTTTTCTCTCCGGTATCAATGTTCTTTGTACATACAAGCCATATTTTCGTATGGGCTAGGTTTGTCTCTATATCAAGGATGAGCCTCATTTTGTTTCTCTTTTTCAATTGCGTTATAAACCCGTTCAATCAATGACTTGTTTACAAAACCATCATATTCTTTCCCGGACTTAAAACTTTCAAAGGAATGTAGCAACTCAAGCCAAGTTTCCCACGAATCGTCATAAAACTGTTCTTGTTTTAGTTTTGCCAGTCGAGTGGTGTACGTATTTCCTTTTGTCCTTTTAGCAAAAGATGTAAGTATTTCTATAACATATACAATGTATGAGAGATGAAATACATAATTACTAATGTACACCATTTCCCTGCGTTCTTCCATTGTAGCATCATAGTTCATTTCTTGCTTTCAGCCGTTGCACTTCGTCATCAGCCTTACGCCATAAAGCTCTTATATCCTCTAGCTGACTCTCCCAACCTAGCTTTTCCATAAGGGCAGCATGGTCTTTATAAGCCAGCTCGTGCCATTCCTCATACGTCTGAGTTTTCCCTAACGTGCGAAGATATTGTCGGTAGAATTCAAAGCATTTAGAAGCTGCTTTCTCCCATTCTGAATGAAGCTCCCGCCAGCGTTCCTCTATGTTACCACGAGCTATTCTAGCATCATATCTGTCCATGAATTCTTGTGATTCTTTAGTTAGCATTTTCTTCCTCTACAAGTTCTAACCACGCAATAGGCACTCCAACATAGTCTCCAAGAGAGCCGTTGAGAGGTCGTAAGTATACAGCATCGTTGGAGATACCGCATACAACCTTTCCACGCACTCCATTATAGCAATAGGTGTCTCCATGCACAGGTCTGTCTCCCTTTAAAGGAATCTTCCAGTGTTCTTCTTCAGGGATGACAATGCGATATGTCTTGCTTCTTGCTTCTTCAAGGGTGGTCATAGGTTTTCTTCCATTAGCTCCACCATCACCTCATAAGAGCCTGAGCCGTTATGCTCATCGTAATACTTATCAAGAGCCTCGTCTGCTGTCTCTGCTTCATATTCATATGTTCCACGGTCTGTGTACACTTCGTATAAGTTCATTTCGTTTCCTTAGTATCGCCAATGCTCGGTTCCTTCGGAACCCCTAAAAGGGTGAAGCAGGGAGCTGCTCTTGTTTCTGCTGCTGGTAGTCCTTCTCTTGTTGTTTAGTCCAAGGAATAGCCCCTGTAGCAGGTGGGAAAGGCCATGTTTCGCACTTCGTGCTCATATGTGTCATAGTTCTTCCAATACGTTTAAAGGTTTCTCTTCTAAAATCCCTGTAGCTCTATTATACCATATTCCAAACTTCTCACCAGTAGCACTTCCAGCAAAGCGGTCTTTCAGCACCCTAAATGTCGTGGTCTGTCGCACTACAGGGTCTTCTGCCTGTTTATTGCGTTCGAGACCAAACATATAATGCGACCACCGTGCAATGGCCCGTGAGCCTGTAAAGTGCTTCTCCAACACCCTGCCGCCTTCCTCATGTGCCTTACCTTCCGGCGTTGTGAGGTGAGACACAAAATGGATGATAAGGCCATCGCTCTGTGCAAGGGAGGCCATGTCTGCCATGATGCCATCCAAAGCACGTCTCTCGTCCTGCTCATTCGCTGCCAATGCTGTCAGGTGGTCTAAGTATATCATCTTAATGTCATACGCCTTAGCGAAGTAACGAATAATTTTCTTTACACTAGCCCAATCCATAGCACCAAAGTGTTCCATCATGTAGAGCTGCCCTCGTTTATCCAAGCTCTCAATGCTCTGCTCATATTGCTCACGAGTCCAGCCAGCATCAGGGATGTGATATAGACGTTTATCTAGCTTACCCGCTACTCGCTGTGCAGTTTCTACGACATTCTGCTCTAGGTAAATAACCCCTACTTTCTCATTCAAGACATCAATATCATAGGCAATCTGTTGGGTAAATACGTCTGTCTTACCCACACCAACACCAGCTCCGAAGCCATAAAGCTCCCCTTTCCGGCGACCATACGTAAGTTGCGTAAGTGACGGAAACGCCCAAGGCACACCTTCTACTGGAGGAGCCAACAACCTGTCCATAATGTCATGTACGCTTACAATTCCCTCTGGCCTATGTTCTTCTGCCTTCCACCAAGCATTGATAAATTCCTTGGTTTTACCTGCCACCAAGTAGTCGCAAGCATCCTTGAAGCCATCTAAATGCTTCATAATTTTGCTCTTACCTGCGAACAGGTCTGCCACTTCTCGTGCTGCCTTAATGCCGGGTTCATCACCATCAAAGCACACCACCACTAGGTCGAAGGTGTCTAGCCATTCAAAAGCCTGTTTACAGGCCTTTAAAGCCCCTGCTGCGCCATTTGGCACGGAGACAGTAGGGTAGAGGCTTCCTTGCATCTGAAACGCTGCTAGAGCGTCTAGCTCACCTTCTGTAATTGTAACCGTTTTGCCTCCGGCTGGAAATAGCTCTTGTCCAAACAGTGTGTCTAGTTTCCCGACACTAAAAAACTCCTTGGTTTCGACAATTCTTGTTTTTAGACCATTCTTGTAGCTGTAAATTTGTTTACCGTTCGGGCTATAAACCTTATAACGCTCACACGTTGAACGTGTAATTCCCCGTTCGGGAATGCCTTTAATCTCGCCTTCCGGCTGTAAATCTTTAATGTCCATAAGTTTCTCTTTGCGGTTTGAGACTACTAAAGAAGCCCCTTGAAATGTGCTATTGCATGAAAAGCAATGAGAATGCCCATCGTCATACAGACAACAAGCATCAGAGCTGCCACAAGCAGGGCATTCGCCTTTAGATAATAGTTTACTTTGGTTCATAATTATCTTTTCATAGATAGTTTTTGATATTTGACATATGCTATTCGACTATGATGTTAATGACACAAACAATAATAATGATAGACAACAGCATTTAGACCTCTTTAATGTCTTTTAATGCTAAATAAGCATCTATTTCTGCTATTACAGCGTCTTTTCCATGTTTTACGACCAAATAGGCAACATTGTTCAATGTCGTCTTGTAGTGCATTTCAGCAAATGCCTCTTCTTCCTCTTGTGTGGTCTCAAATTCTTCTGCTAAAGCGTCTTTAACTTTCATATATTTCCTTGTTGGCATGGTTCTTGCTCTTTAAAGACTATAAAGGCTTTAAAGGCTTTTAGGTTTCTATATATATTATATCAATAGTAGTGTATTACTAATAGACTATAAAGGCTTTATAGAGCCTGTTCATCTTCGACAATATTTTGTCTTCCAACCCTTCGCCATGTGTACTGGTCATCTTCGTCAATGGTCAGTGGTTCGTCATAGTCTTCACCCTCATGGTCTAGGTCTATCCGGTCTTTAGTCGCCAAGGGCGAGAGCCTTTGCACTTCGCTTAGACAGCTTTTACACATATCCAGAAAGTCATTGGTAACGGCATGGCGGCGAGTAGCCTCAAAGTCGCTAAGGTTTTTGTTGCAGCAAACGCATTTCATATTTGTCCTTGTTTTAAGGGGTTTTAATGCATTCAAGCACCACACCCCTTGGTTAATCAATAAGTCCTCATAAATAGCCCTTTAAGGCCGTTTAAACGGCATTTCTAAGCCTTTAATCCTTCCTGCTTTTCCATAACCGCCAATAAGCGACAAGAAAACACACAAAGCCTATCCCCGTCAAAATGGATAAAAAGATAGTGAAGGTCATTCTATGACTAGCCTCGACATGGTAATTCTAGGCTTGCGTTTATCTTCCCAATGCTGGATAAAGCACACCCAGCCGTCTGCATCCTTGGCAGCATATCGGGTTTTAGCTTCCGTGCTACTACATTGGCCCTTAGCTTGTGAATAGTCTAACTCTTGTTGGTATTTCTCCCATTGAATACCAAGTGAGAAACCCGCCAACATAACCGAAATAAGGGATAAACAGAAAACAATCCCCAAATAGCTATCTTTAAAAATCTTCATGTGAGGCCTCTATATCACCTTCTAAAGCGTGTAACGTGTGAGCGTCAATAAAATCTATTAGGTCAACGGTGCATAGCTCGCCATCATCCCTTACATATAAGTGAAATATAGTGGCAATGCCGGGAATAGCCGGGTCGGTATCGTCTGCCTTTTGTGGTGGGTCAAATTCGTATTCACAAACCCACGTAATGCCCTTATATTCAATTTCAGCGAGTTCCATATGCCAATCCTTTTTCCAATCGTTTAAAATAGCAGTCATATCATTCCCTTTCTATTTCTAAAAATACCCAATAAACCAACAATGCAAAACTAATAGTTCCACCAGTCCACAAAGCTACAACATAATTCCTAGAATCGAAATTATAGCCGCCGAGATAAGCTAATAAAACACTAAAAAACACTAATATAAAAGCTGCTAATGCCCCTTTTTTATGTCCCATACTATTCCCTTTCAATAATAAATAAACCAATTGCAAGCGTAAAATCTTCATTGTTTAGAATAAAGTCTTTAGCGTCTATTCGGTGCAAGAAACGTGCAGCTACAATGCCGCTACTGGCGTATTTTACCAAGTACATAAAAACCCTTTACATTGTAAGGAAATAGAGACCAAAAGGGAGACCAATAAGCAAGGCCATCAATAGACAAGCAATTACGTCTTTAGTGCTCATTATAGTGCCTTAAAACTGTTGATAAACAAAAACGCCATCTTCTTCAGCGACAAGCAATGTATTCTCATGCAAAAATGTCCGTACAGCGTTCAATATATCATCTTCATCTAATCCCTCGATGTCAATGTTATAGCTAGATGCTATTTCTGCTGCTGTTTCTTCGCTGTATTCGCAGCAAATAGCAATAACGTCTAATTCTATTTGTTCGCCTGAATCTTGTTCATATTGCTCGAAATAATCAAACAGAGCAATAAGCCCTTGGCGGCTAAACTGTTTAGCTCTGAACATATCCTCGAATGCTTGGATGAAAGAGTTTTGGTTGAGTGTTTGTTTCATGATGTCATTCCTATATTTGCACTTTCGTGCGTCTATCGACTGAGCAAAATTGCCCCCAATGTGCCCCAATGGTGAGACACATTAAGGAAATTATACACTAGCTTTCTTGTAGTCAGCATGAAACACACCGACCGAATATTTCATCGAATTCAAGGCACGGCTCTTGGCGTAGTCCAATAAGCCTCTCTCGTACAGGTGCATTGCATCGGACAGCGATACCCTTGCGCTTGATTCCATGTCTCCCTTGCCGATGTGTTTTCTTGCAAGCTGGATTACTTTGGTTGTGTGCATGATGTTGTTCCTTTAGTGTGAATAGAGACCATTGACAACAAAATATTCTACATCAAGCGCAGACGGAAGGTTTCCCGATACTGGCAGACCATCCACACCTAATACAGACCATCCACGCATTGTGTTTTTAATGGTAAATTGCTTACCGCTTGGTGCAACAACAATGCAGCCATCGGCAACATGGCCTTTTAATGATGTGAATTCTGTGGTTTTTACTTGCATGATTTTTCCTATGCTGAACAAGGCAAAATTGCCACCTAAGCCCACATTGTAGGCTTAGATAGAATTATACACTACTCGCCAAGTGGCTCGTGGTCGTCAGTTTAAATGCTTCGATTGTGTTGCCATCACGTGCGAATTGTTGACGCATTGCAAGCCAATCGGTTTGTTTCATTACATGGGTAAGCTCATCAATGGTGAATAGTGTGTCGAATTTATTTCCCTCCATTGCCCACTTAGCGGTGTGAAATAGGCCATTGGTGCGAATGCTTCGGCGTGTGGCATGGTAGGTGTTGCGGTTCATGGTGTGCCCCTTAAACTGATTGTTTATAAGTGAGATACATTGCCTGGTATTCTTTTGAATCGGCTTTCATGTTGCTATATGTAACGTTGCCTTGATTGTCTAATCGCATAGTGCAAGTGAATGCGCCATAAACTGTGAACCCGTTTACTGTCTTGATTACGTTGCGTGTCATATTAGTGCCCTTTTAAGTGTGTGCCATGCAATAGTGCCTGACCCTTGTTATATCGCAGGAAGTGTGCCAAGTGCAGAATAACAACAAAAAGGCACTTATCCACAGATATAGACGGTTATTAACAGGTTATGCCAGAGTTATACATATCCACAGCACTATTGTGGTGCAAAGCGCACCAATGTGGTGAATGTCGTGCACCAATTTGGAACACTCTGTGGATAACTACTGAGATGTCCACAGGTTATACATTCATGCTGTCACTTCCGAGACTACTAGGTGTTTACCCCTAGGTAGTATCCCTTATATGGTGCATTATCGCCCCTCACCTTAGTGACTCCAGAGTCATTAAAGTACTGTACGGATACACAGTACTGTATAGACATACAGCTTTTATACCGTACAGTCTACATTGTGACTCATCAGTCTACATAGTTACTAACAGGTTATACACAGGGGGGGAGGGCTATGTAAGCTATGAAACTTTTACAGGGCCTTAATAGCCTTACAAAAAGCTAAAAAGGAGGATAATTAGAGACTAGTAAGACACCAGTAAGCCTTTGATATCATTGAAGAATAGACCAAAAGAAACATAAAGGACAAAATGCACACCTGAAAGGGAACTCTAAAGGCTAAAACATCGTGAGACTATGAACTATTTACTACTATTCGTAAGAAAGAGCTTGACATTTAGACAAAAGTGTGCTATAATATACGCTATAGAAAGAACTAAAGAGCAACTAAGACGTTTAAAGCCACAATGAAGGCTTTAAAGCAATGGTTTTTATAATTTATAAATAACAATAACGTTAAAGTCTTCATAGTACGCCAGTAGGCTCTAAAGACTTTAAAGAGCAAAGTCTCCTAAAAGGATAAAGACAGATGGAACAAACAAAGGTGATAGTCCCTAAAACAAGGGGCAAAGGTCGTCCACCAAAAGCTGACCTCATAGCGGTTAAAGAAAGAAATAAGAATAAGGTTGGTCGTCCTATTGGTGATGCTGGTCGTATTGAAGAATTCAAACAGAGGCTTCTGGCTACAGGCGGGACAAGAATTCTCGACACAATGATACGAATAGCTCTAGATGACAATCATCCCGGTCAAATGGCTGCAATCAAAATGTCGGTGGACAGAATGCTCCCAATGTCGTCCTTCGAGGCAGCAAAGAATGGTGGCAGTGTTCCGCAGATAAGTATTAATATAACTGGTCTCACATCCCCAACAGTAAGCACAGACGATGTGATAGACGTATGACAGCTCTAAACTTTGAATTGCTCAAATGGCAGCAAGAGGTGTTCAAGAGCACCATCCGCTTTAAAATTGTAGCTGCTGGTCGTAGGTGTGGCAAGAGCCGCTTGTCGGCGATAACATTGCTCATCGAGGGCTTAAACTGCCCGGAAGGGAGTGCAGTGATGTACATAGCCCCTACCATCGGACAAGCACGGACAATCATATGGGATTTGCTGCATGACCTTGGTCGGCAAGTCATCAAGAGCAGCCATGTTAACAACCTAGAAATTACACTAATCAATGGTCGTAAAATCCTTGTAAGAGGAGCAGACAACCCTGACTCCCTGCGTGGTGTGTCTCTGACCTACGCCGTTCTAGACGAATGTGCGTTTATTAAACAAGATGTGTGGGAGAAAATTGTTCGAGCCTCTTTGTCTGACAAAAAAGGACGAGCCTTGTTCATCTCTACACCAAGCGGACGCAATTGGTTCTACGATGTTTATAAGCTAGGAAAAGACGAGATTGATGAAGAATGGAAAAGCTGGCACTTCACCACACAGGACAATGAAACCATTGACCCAAAGGAAATTGAAGCAGCCAAGCGTACACTAAGCTCCTTTGCTTTCAAGCAGGAGTATATGAGTTCCTTCGATACAGCCGGAAGTGACGTATTCAAGGAGAGCTGGTTTAAGACAGCCCCTGAGCCTAAAGAAGGTGCTTATGTCATGGCCTTTGACTTGGCTGGTTTCGAGGCTGTTGGTGCTTCCGTTAAGAAGCATTTAGACAGCACTGCCATTGCAATCGTCAAGGTGACGGACGATGGTGAATGGTGGGTACGCAAGATAGAGAGTGGTCGTTGGGACATCAAGGACACGGCTACAAGGCTCCTGAAGAACATTAAGGAGTATCAACCCATAGCTGTAGGCTGTGAGCGTGGAATGGCTAGAAATGCTGTTCTTCCCTACCTAACAGACTTCATGCGAAAGTACAACACTTACGCCCACATACATGAACTCACTCACGGAAACAAGAAGAAAACAGACAGGGTGGTCTGGGCCTTACAAGGGCGCATGGAGCACGGCAAGGTGACGTTTAACGAAGACGAAGATTGGGAAGAATTCAAAGACCAGCTGGTTATGTTCCCCACTTCAGGCGTACACGATGACTTGGTTGATGCCTTGTCATATGTTGACCAACTCGCCATTAGCACTTACAACTCAGACTATGAGGAAGAAGAATATGAGGTTTATGACCAAATATCGGGGTATTAGATGAAAATATGTTTTAAATGTTTACAGGAAAAAGAAATTGATAATTTCCATAAACATAAAGGAATGGCAGACGGACATCTAAATAAATGTTCTGCTTGCGTTGTAAAAGATGTTAAAGAATGGAGAGACAATAATAAAGGTTGCCGTTCTAAAGAACAAGAAAAACGTAGAGCAAAAAAGGGAATGCTTACACGTAAGGAATATTTTGACAAAAGAACAGAAAACGCTATTGGTCGCCAAGCGTCTTCTCTGAAATATTCGCATAAACGTAGAGTGCTGACAGAGCAAGTTCCGCAAACCGAACTAGATGAGTTTGTTTTTGAAGAAGCATATCGGTTATCCAAGACAAGAGAACAAGCTACAGGTATTAAATGGCACATTGACCATATAGTTCCTATTTTACACAAACAAGCGTGTGGTTTACATAATTCCTTTAATTTACAAGTAGTTCCCGCTTCTTGGAATATTAGAAAAGGAAACAGAAACATGAACACTTATGCTGGATATTAACTAAGGAGAAAATAATGTCTACATTTCAACTTGACCCTAACCAAGTATCACTTGGCATCCCTAGTTTGGGTACAGCACAAGTATTTACTGTCACCAACTCTAGTGTGCAATCTGCTGCATTTGGGGAAAACACCACAATGATTCGACTATCTTGTTCTTTGGGTCACTGTCATTTTCAAATTGGCACAAACCCAACTGCGAGCATCACAACATCACCAATGATGCCTAATAATTTTTCAGAGATTATTCGTGTGAGTCCCGGTCAAAAGATTGCTGTTATCAAGGATTCTGGAGTTACAGCTTCCACCTTCTCAGTTACGGAATTAGTATGAAAAATGGCTTATATGCAAACATTGCTAAAGGTAAGATGTCGGCAGCTTATTGGGCTAACAAGGTTAAATGGTGAATAATATAAATAAGGAATTTCATGGCTACTAAACCAAATATGCCTGAATGGGAAGAACCGAGTGATAGCGACAAGGAACTAACCGAATGGGTGGTCTCACACACCGACCGTTGGCGTGACTATCGTGATACCAATTTCATGTCTGATTGGGAAGAATATGAGCGCATCTTCCGTGGTCAATGGGCTGCTGAAGACAAGACACGAGACAGCGAGCGCAGCCGTATCATCTCCCCTGCAACGCAACAAGCCGTTGAAACACGCCATGCTGAAATTGTAGAAGCCATCTTCGGTCAAGGAGAGTTCTTTGACATTCAGGATGACCTGAAGGATGTTGACGGTAACCCAATGGATGTAGAGGCCCTCAAGTCTCTCCTAATGGAAGACTTCAAGCAGGATAAGATTAAGAAAAGCATTGACCACATTGAGTTGATGGCAGAGATTTATGGTACAGGTATTGGTGAAATTGTCATTAAAGAGACAAAACAACTAAAACCAGCTACTCAGCCTATTCCCGGTGCTCAAGGAACTGCTGCTATTGGTGTCATTGAAGGAACACGCATGAGCGTGGCTCTGAAGCCAGTAAACCCAAAGAACTTCCTTATTGACCCTAATGCTGACTCCATTGAAGACGCATTAGGCTGTGCAATTGAGAAATATGTCTCTATTCACAAGATTGTCGAAGGAATGGAGAAAGGTATCTACCGCAAGGTAAATATTGAATCCACTTATGACGACACAGAACTAGAGCCAACACAAGAGATGGTTCAGTTTCAGGACGACAAGGTAAAGGTACTCACCTATTACGGACTTGTCCCTAAAGAATATCTGATGAAGCTAGAAGAAGGCAAAGTAGAGATGGTGGACTTGTTCCCCGAAGATTCTCTTGCTGACGACTACGCAGAGCTGGTTGAAGCCATCATTGTCATTGCTAATGACTCTATGCTTCTGAAAGCTGAAGAAAACCCCTACATGATGAAGGATAGGCCGCTAGTAGCTTATCAAGACGACACAGTGCCGGGACGCTTCTATGGGCGTGGAACGGTTGAAAAAGCCTACAATATGCAGAAGGCTATTGACGGGCAGCTTCGTGCTCATATGGACTCTGTAGCCCTTACAACAGCCCCTATGATGGGTATGGACGCTACAAGGCTTCCAAGAGGTGCTAAGTTTGAAATTAAGCCCGGTAAGAGCTTCCTGACAAACGGCCCTCCTGCCGACATCTTGTTCCCCTTCCACTTCGGTCAAAGCACACAGGATGCTCCAGCAGCAGCCCAGAACTTTGAGCGAATGTTGCTTCAGGCAACAGGAACAGTGGATAGTGCAGGTCTTCCCTCCAATGTGCCTCGTGAAGGCGGCTCTCAGGGAATGTCGATGGCGATGGCTGGAATCATTAAGAAGTACAAGCGTACCTTGGTGAACTTCCAAGAAGACTTTATGATGCCTTTCATCTATAAAGCTGCCTACCGCTATATGCAGTTTGACCCAGAGCGTTATCCGTCAGTTGATGTCACATTTATTCCAACTGCCACCCTTGGCATCTTGGCTCGTGAGTTTGAACAACAGCAGATGATTGGTCTCTTGCAAACGCTTGGCCCTAACACCCCTGTTCTCCCTGTCTTGCTTAAAGGCATCCTTGCTAACAGCAGCTTGTCCAACCGAGCAGAGCTTATGTCTACGCTTGAGCAGATGAGTCAGCCTGACCCGAATGCAGCCCAAGCAGCACAACAGCAACAACAAGCAGCAACAGCCCTCGCAGCAGCTCAAGTAGCTGACCTACAGGCAAGTGCAGCGTCTAAAGCAGCCGATGCTCAGAAGACACAGGTAGAGACACAACTTCTCCCTGTTGAACAACGAGTGAAGATGGTTACAGCAGCTGCTACAAACCTCGACAACGGTGATGACTTTGCAAAGCGTCTGAAACTAGCTGACATGATGCTAAAAGAAAAACAAGTGAATTTGAAAGCAGCCGACATTCAATCTAACGAACGAATTGCTCAGTTACAGATGATTAGAAAATAACAGAAAGGACTCTCCTATATGGATAAAGAGTTACAAACATATTACGAAGAAACATTCTCAATGATGGCTACCGAAGGGTGGAAAGCTCTCATTGAGGACTTTGAAAAGATTAAAACCTCTCTCAATGATGTTTATACGGTGAAGGACGAACAACAACTAAAGTTTCGCCAAGGCCAGTTGGACATACTTGATTTAGTTTTAAACCGCAAAGCGATGTGTGAAGAAGTGTATGAGGACATTGTAAATGAAACGAATATTTGAATTTCTTTGCGACAACTCACACATCACTGAACGGTATGTAGATGAAGCTATCCGAACTGACAGGTGTTCTACCTGCGGCAAGGATGCTTTACGGATTGTTTCTAAGCCACGTATTGCCCTCGAAGGCATTACAGGTGCTTTCCCCGGAGCAGCTGATGCTTGGGTAAGAAAGCGAGCAGAGAAACTTAAACAAGAACGGAAGACAGCCGCTGAATAGGCACAAGCTGGATTCATATTTAAATGTCCTAAAACCCATACGGGCAGGATGAAAGGTATACATGGCACTGATTGAACAAGAAGAACTGTCTAATGAGCAGTTTGATGATATTACGAAAACTGACTCTCAGAATGTAGAGGAAGTAGTAGCTGAAAAGCCGAAGATTCCCGATAAGTATTCGGGCAAGAGTCTGGAGGACATTGTGACGATGCACCAAGAAGCTGAAAAGCTCATTGGGCGACAGGCACAAGAAGTAGGTGAAGTTCGCAAGCTCGCAGATGAACTCATTAAACAACAACTCGCTCCGAAGCAACAAGAACCTGTACAAGAAAACGAATACGACTTCTTTGAAGACCCCCAGAAGGCGGTTCGCAATGCAGTAGATAAACACCCCGATGTGCTTGCCGCTAAACAAGCAGCACTCGAAATGAAACAGATGCGTACTCAGGAAATGCTTAACAAAAAGCACCCTGACATGGCAGAAGTAATTAAAGACGGAGAGTTTATTGAGTGGGTTAAGGCTTCGCCTGTGCGCTTAAATTTATATGCACAAGCTGATGCTCAATATGACCTGCAAGCTGCTGACGAGCTTCTTTCAACATTCAAACAGATTCGCTCTGTTAAAAGCCAACAAACTCGTGATGACGGACAACAAGTCCTAAAGCAGAACTTAAGAGCAGTTGGTGTAGACACAGGCGGTTCTGGAGAAACTTCACAGAAAGTGTATAGACGTGCTGACCTCATTCGGCTACGCATGACTGACCCTCGACGGTATGAAGCCTTGTCGGAAGACATTATGGCTGCTTATGCTGAAGGAAGGGTTAAATAGTTTCCTACGGCTCCCTGCCATAGGAGATAACATTAATTTTTAAGGATATTTTAATATGGCTCTCGGTACTGCTCACGTCACTAAGACGACTGCTGCAACGTTCATCCCCGCAATTTGGTCGGATGAAATTGTTGCTTCTTACCAGAAAAATCTGGTTCTCGCTAACCTCATCAAGAAGATGAGTTTCAAAGGCAAGAAAGGTGACACCGTTCACATTCCTGCTCCTACTCGTGGTTCTGCATCCGCTAAAGCTGCTTCTACTCAGGTCACACTGATTGCTGCAACTGAAGGCGAAGTAGTTGTAACCATTAACAAGCATTATGAGTATAGCCGCTTGATTGAAGACATTGTGGAAACACAAGCTCTGTCTTCTCTCCGTGCGTTCTACACTGAAGATGCTGGCTATGCCTTAGCTCGTCAAGTAGATAGCGACCTCCTTGCTTTGGGACGTTCTGTCCAAGGTGGTGGCGGTACTACTGCATATTCCGGTGCTTTCTCCGGTGCTGACGGTACAACTGCTTATGTTGCTGGTTCTAACACTGGTTTGGCTGCTATCACTGATGCTGCTATTCGCCGTAGTATTCAACGTCTTGATGACGCTGATGTTCCTATGGATAATCGCTTCCTCATTGTTCCTCCTTCAAGCCGTAACACCTTGATGGGTATTGCTCGTTTCACTGAGCAAGCCTTTGTTGGTGAAGCTGGCAACATGAACGTCATCCGTAATGGTGAAGTTGGTAATGTGTATGGTGTTCCTGTGTTTGTTACTAACAATGCAGAGACAACTTCCGGTTCCACTGCTTGCCGTATCGCTTTGATGGGCCACAAGGACTTCTCTGTGTTGGCTGAGCAAATGGCTGTTCGCACTCAGACTCAGTACAAACAAGAATACTTGGGTACTTTGTTCACTGCTGATACCTTGTACGGTGTTGCAGAGTTGCGTGATGGCGCAGCTGTTGCTTTGGCTGTACCAGCCTGAGTGATGTAAGGGGGAGAGTCTCAAAAGGACTCTCTCCTTTTTAGAGGGCTTTTAATAAGAGCGTTCCATAAAGGAGAACCTATGAAATTTAAATGTGTACACACCGGACAAGTTTACGAATATTCTACTGAACACGACATTGCAGAAATGTTAAAGCATGACGAATATCTTGCTATTACAGAAGAACCTGCTCCTAAACCTGTAAAACAAGCCAAAAAGAAGGAAACAGAATGACAATCTATCGTGGCGTTGGTGGTGGAGGAGATGCCACATCAGATATTGAGGTGAGCACCATTGCTGCTTACACAGCAGCGGCTACCGTTCAGGCAGGGCTTGCAGCTACCTCGGCTACAGCTGCGGCTGCTAGTGCAACAAGTGCTGCGGCTAGTGCTTCTTCTGCTTTGAGCTATGTGTCAGGAACTTCCACTAACGCTACAAATGCTGCTGCTTCAGCGGCTGCTGCTTTAGCAAGTCAAAACGCTGCTGCTGCTAGTGCTACAACAGCATCTAATGCTGCTACATCTGCCACAGCCTCAGCTTCTACAGCTTCTTCTGCTTCCAGCAGCGCAACAACAAGTGCCTCCAATGCCTCTACAAGTGCATCAGGAGCTTCTACTAGTGCTACCAATGCCTCTAACAGCGCATCTGCTGCTAGTGGCTCTGCAACCTCTGCATCGTCCTCTGCTGCGTCCGCAAGCAGCTCGGCTAGTGCAGCATCAACTAGTGCCGCCAATGCTGCTACAAGTGCCTCTAATGCCTCCACAAGTGCATCAGGAGCCTCGACTAGTGCTTCTAATGCAGCGACATCAGCTACCAATGCTGCAAACAGCGCAACACTGGCTGCAAGCTATACACCATCACAGACAGGCAACTCAGGTAAGTTTCTAACTACTGACGGAACAAACACCTCTTGGGGAACAGTGGCTAGTGGCTCAGGAACAGTGACATCAGTTGCTGCGACAGTTCCTACTTTCTTGTCAGTGACAGGAAGCCCTATAACAAGCTCTGGAACTCTCGCTATTTCATTGTCAGGCACTGCCCTGCCAGTAGCTAATGGAGGAACAGGACAAACAACAGCTTCTGCTGCTTTTAATGCTTTGTCTCCTGTTACAACAGCAGGAGACTTAATTCTAGGGAATGGAACTAACAGCTCTACACGTCTTGGTATTGGTGCTAACGGCTATGTCTTAACATCCAACGGAACAACAGCTGCTTGGTCTGCTTCTACAGGCGGTGTAACCTCCTTTAGTGCAGGTTCTACAGGGCTGACACCAGCAACCTCTACAACAGGTGCTGTCACTCTTGCAGGAACCCTTGCTATAGCCAACGGAGGCACAGGAACAGCAACACCAAGCATTGTAGCCGGGACAAACATCACGGTGACAGGGACATGGCCTAATCAGACCATTGCCTCTAGTGGCGGTTCTAGTCTCCCTTCTCAAACAGGAAACTCAGGGAAGTTTCTGAAGACAGATGGAACTACAGCTTCTTGGAATGTTCTGCCTACCATTTTAAATGTATTAAACAGAGCAAGCGCAACGATTAGCATTGCTGTTGGTAATGGAGTATTGGCAGTTCTAAATCGGTCAGGCTCTACAATTAATGTATCAGTAAGTTAAGGAAAAATATGGCAAATAGATACCCCCTAGTTCTTAACGGAACGACAATTCAAGAAGTTCAATCAGGTGATGCTGTTGCTGGCTTAGTTATTGGTACTGATGTTCAAGCCTACAGCGCAAGCACAGCTTTCATCAATGCTGTACAAACCTTCTCTGTTGCACAGCGAGGCTCTGTTGTATCCTTGACAGACGGAGCAACCATTACTCCTGACTTTGCTGCTTCTAACAACTTCATTGTAACATTAGCTGGCAACCGAACATTAGCAAACCCTACAAACTTAGTTGCAGGACAGCATGGACTAATCTCCATTGTTCAAGACGCAACAGGAAGCCGTACATTGGCTTTTGGTAGCTATTGGAAGTTCTCAGGCGGTACAGCACCTAGCTTAACAACTACAGCAGCAGCCTTTGATGCTCTTGCCTATTATGTCGAAGGCCCCACACGAATCACTGCTAAACTTATTACGGATATTAAATGATTGAAAGCGCACCACTACTGTTAAGCAGCGATGGATACAACTTAAGCCGTAGTGTCCGTCTTCGCTCCTCTGCAACAGCATATTTTGAAAGAACACCAGCTAGTGCAGGAAGCCTCACAGCTTGGACATGGAGTGGTTGGGTAAAGCGTGGAGCCTTGGGTGTTGAAAGTATGTTGTTTTCAGCGGGAACAGGAGGTGCAAATCCTCGTTCTTTGTTAAGTTTTAATGTTACAACAAACACATTAGACTTTGGAGACAATGCCACAGGTTCTTTGTGGTATGAACTCATTACAACACAGGTCTTTCGTGACCCTGCTGCTTGGTATCACATTGTTGCTGTTTATGACTCAGCTAATGTGACATCAACAGACCGTATGCGTTTGTATGTAAACGGCATAAGAATTACATCTTTTAGCACTGCGTCATATCCTATTATAAGCACAAGTAGCGTTACTAACACAGCAATTGTTCACCGTATTGGTCGTTATGCTGGTGGCGCAGAAACTGCTTATTTTGATGGCTGTATAGCAGAAGTAAACTTCATTGGTGGACAGGCATTAACACCTACTTCCTTTGGTGAGTTTAACCTGTATAACCAATGGATTCCTAAGAAGTACGCTGGCACATATGGGACTAATGGTTTCTATTTAAACTTCTTAAACAATAGCGCATCCACAGCAACAACCATTGGTAAAGACAGCTCTGGTCTTGGAAACAACTGGACTCCTAACAACATCTCCGTTACCGCAGGTAGCACCTACGACAGCATGACCGATGTGCCTACGCTGACCAGTGCGACTGCGGCTAACTATGCTGTGCTGAATCCACTTATTCCTAGTTCAGCGCTGACTAATGGCAACCTAAATGCTCCTTCGTTGAGTTTTAATGCCACGGCTACTCAGCAGGTTAATTCAGGTAAATGGTATTGCGAGTTCACACTAAATGGTGGGAGTAGCTATAACTACTTTTTAGGTGTGTACACCCCCGACCTAAGTACCAGCTATGCGGCGATGGGTCTGTGTAACGGTGGAAATTCACCAAACATTTTCTCTTGCAACACAAACACAAACGGAACAGTTACTCAGCCGACAGGGTCTAGACCCACTCAGCCAGCAGTAATTGGGCTAAAACTTGACATTGGCGCTGGCTCTATTGAGTTTTTGGTCAATGGAACAGTCAACGGCTCTATCACTGGAATTACAAATTGGCAGTCTGGTAAGGACTGGGTTTTCTTTGCGTCACAGTACACCTCAACTTTTGGGTATCAGCCGCTGTCTGCTAACTTCGGTCAACAACCGTTTGCCAACTCACCCCCAAGCGGCTATGTAGCCCTCAACACTTTCAACCTATAAGACTATGCCAACAACATACGCAATTCCTGACGGTCGAGTGGCAATGGCGGCTACGACTTATACAGGCACAGGGGCATCACTTGCTGTCGCTAACACGGTTAACGGTGTAAATTTCCAACCTGACTTTGTATGGGTTAAAGGCAGAAGCGGAGCAACTGACCATGCTTTATACGATTCTGTTCGAGGAACAACAAAAGACTTGGTGAGTAATGCCACATCAGCAGAAACAACCCAAGCAACAGGTTTAACAGCCTTTGGCAGTACAGGATTCACTGTTGGTGCGTTGGCAAAGATGAACACCAGCGCAGCAACCTATGTAGGCTGGCAATGGAAAGCAGGAGGCACTGCCGTCTCTAACACTGCTGGCTCAATAACCTCGTCAGTGTCGGCTAACACTACGGCAGGGTTTAGCGTGGTGACATTTACAGGGACAGCGGCTAATGCTACTGTGGGGCATGGGTTGGGTGCTTCTCCGTCTATGGTAATAACCAAAGTCCGTGATGCAGCAGGATATGCATGGACAGTTGGTCATACAAGTATGGGATGGGGAAATTACATTTACTTAAACACTACGGCTGCTCAAGGAACTGCATCAAACAGATGGCAAAACACAGCACCATCTTCAACTGTAATTAGTGTAGGTGCTGACGGAGCAGTTAACGGCTCAGGTCTTTCAATGGTTGCCTACTGCTTTGCACCAGTAGCAGGGTATTCAGCCTTTGGTAGTTATGTGGGGAATGGCTCCTCTGACGGAAGTTTTATCTATACGGGTATGAGGCCTCGGTTCATTATGCTAAAGCGGACAGACACAAGTGGAACAGATTGGGTATTATTTGACTCTAGCCGTGACCCAGAAAATGTAGTAGACCAGTATTTAGCGGCAAATCTTTCTGATGCTGAAGGTGTCTACGCTAACGATAAGGTAGATTTTCTATCAAACGGTTTTAAGCAAAGAGGTACTGCCAGTGGACAGAATGCCAGTGGCGGCACATACATCTACATGGCCTTTGCCGAAAACCCTTTTAAATACGCTAACGCTCGATAGTTTATGCTCATTAAGGAAACATTATGTTTTTACTAAACGGAACACCATTGGGCATTGACAGCCCTTTCACCTACAACGACACGCAATACCCTTCCAACTGGCTGCGCCTTGCAAGCCAAGCGGAACGTGCTGCAGTTGGCATCACTGAAGTGGCTGACGCTCCTTGGTACGATGACCGCTACTACTGGGGCGTTGACAATCCAAAGCAATTGGAAGACCTCACAGTGACCCCTGAAGGTGGTGAGCCTTATGTGCAGAAAGGTTTGAAAAGCAACCACCTAGCGCAGACAAAGACCACAGCAAACCAACTTCTGTCAGCAACCGATTGGATGGTTATTCGCAAGGCAGAACGTGATGTGACTATCCCTGCTGCAACCGTGGCTTACCGTGCTGCTGTGCTTGCTGAATGTGACAGGCTGCTTGCTGCCATTGCTGATGCGTCTGATGTCCCTGCTCTTATGGTTGTAACGGCTGCATGGCCTGAGAGCGTATAATGACAGCAGATGAACGTTCAGAACTAATAGCAGACCTAACAGAAGCCTTAAAGAACTCAGCCCACCTTTCTGATGAAGAACAGCAATGGGTGAGACTAGCCATTAAGAAAGAAGCTCAGAGCATTAAGCTAAGAGAAGCCATCATTGAGAAATCACTTGTTGGTTTAGTATGGATGGGGCTATTAGGTATTCTGTATATACTAAAAGAGTTTTTATTCGCACACGGAATTAAATAAAGGAAACATATGAAAGCAATGCCAATGCGAGGTCAGCGTACAGCGACCAATAAAGTCAAAAGCAAGACCGAGAAAGTCATGCACGAGTACAAAACAGGTACTCTCCATTCAGGCAAAGGCGGCCCTGTAGTTAAGAATCCAAAACAAGCGATTGCCATTGCCCTCTCAGAGGCAGGTAAAAGCAAACCTAAGAAGAAATAAACATGGCATTACCAACTTTCCTATCACTGGTGAATGATGTTCTTGTTCGCTTGCGTGAGCCAGAAGTTACCACTGTCAACGAGAATGTTCTGTCCAAGCTGGTCGGTAAGTTTGTAAACGATGCTAAACGACAAGTTGAAGACAGCTATGATTGGAACGCTCTCACTACAACTCTGACAGCTAACACCTCTGATGGCATCTTCAACTATGCCCTCGTAGGTACAGGGTCTCGCTTTAAAGTTATTGAGATTTATAACAATACAAATCGCTATCACTTAGAAAGCCGTGACGCTATTAGCATGACTCAGAGCTTCTTAAGCTCTCCAAACCCACAGAAGGGTGCTCCTAACTATTTCAACTTTAACGGTGCAGATAGTAACGGAGACACACAGGTTGATTTGTTCCCTATTCCTGACGGTGTATATCAAATCTTCTTTAACATCTATCAGCCACAGAATGAGCTGACAACTGACGCAGCTACAATGATTGTTCCTAAAGAACCTGTCATTCTGTTAGCTCTTGCTCGGTCGTTAGTGGAACGTGGTGAAGACGGCGGCTTAACCAATAGCGAAGCATACGGAATGTTCAAGAGCGCATTGGCAGACTACATTGCAATTGAGAACAGTCGTTATAACGAGCTAGACAGCTGGAATTGGGCATGACACAGCAAATACAAACTTATAGCATTACAGCTCCCGGCTTCTTTGGACTAAACACACAAGACAGCAGCTTAGACCTAGCTTCTGGTTTTGCTCTTGTTGCTAATAATGCAGTGATTGATAAGTTTGGTCGTATTGGTGCTCGTAAGGGCTGGTCTCCCCAGAACACAGCTTCAGGGGCTTTAGGCACAGCTGTTATTCGGACAATTGCTGAACACATTGACGATGCTGGTGTTTCTTATACACTAGCCTTCGGTAATAACAAGCTGTTTAAACTTGATGCGGGTGCTCTCGTAGAACTAACCTACGGAGGCGGAGGCACGGCTCCGACCATTACAGGAGACAATTGGAGCGTGTGTCATCTAGGAGGAGCAGCATACGCTTTCCAACGAGGCCATGACCCATTAGTATTTGATGCTGCATTATCAACCACAACCTATCGCCGTATTAGCGAAGTTTCAGGGTATAATGGGGCAGTACAGCAAGCCAACTTCGCTATAGCTGCTTTTGGTCGTGTATGGAATGTAGACACGGTAACAGATAAGAGCCTTATTCAGTGGAGTGATGTCGTACACCCTGAGAAGTATTCAACAGGAAGTGCTGGAACACTAGACACAACAACTGTATGGCCTAATGGTAATGACACGGTGGTTGCCCTTGCTACACATAATGACTTCTTGTTCATCCTTGGCACTGAGAATATATTAGTATATTCAGGAGCTTCTAATCCATCAACAATGGTGCTGTCTGATACAGTTACAGGCATTGGCTGTATTGCTAGAGATAGTGTCCAGAATACAGGTACTGATGTCATCTTCTTGTCTAAGACAGGCGTGAGGAGCATTCTCCGAACCATACAGGAAAAGAGTGCTCCTTTTAGAGACCTCAGCAAGAATGTTCGTGACGACTTGATGCGAGCTTTAGATGGTGCTGATTTAAGCCTCGTAAAGAGCGTATACAGCCCCTTAGAGAGCTTCTATCTGCTGTCTGTACCCTCCCTAAGCGTTGTCTATTGTTTTGACCTAAAACAGCCCCTACAGGACGGTAGCGCACGGGTTACAACATGGGACGGAATGACTCCTGCTTGTTTCTGTAGTCGTAGGGACGGAAGTCTCTTAATCGGTAAGGCTGGCTTCATTGGTAAATATACAGGCTACTTCGACAACACAGCAAGCTATCGGTTTCAATACTTTACTAACCACACCGACCTTGGTGCTCCTTCTGTAACTACCATTCTGAAGAAACTATCGACAGTGGTTATTGGCGGTAGCGACCAGTTTGTGACAATTAAATGGGGCTACGACTTCACAGGTAATTATTACGCACAGAACGTAAAGATTCCTACACAACAAGTTTATAACTATGGGGTAGCTGAATACAACATTGCTGAATATTCTGACGGTGTAGCTCTACAAACTCTTGTAGCCTACCCAACAGGAGGAGGCAAGGTAGTTCAAACAGGGTATGAGGCTGACATACAAGGAAGCCCCCTGAGTATACAGAAGATTGAGATACACGCCAAAAATGGCAAGATTGTTTAAGGAAAGACATGACAAATTATACCAAAAGTACGAACTTTGCATCTAAGGACAGTTTAGCCACTGGCAATGCCCTAAAGATTGTCAAAGGCACTGAGATTGATGCAGAGTTTAATAACATTGCAACGGCTGTAGCTACAAAGGCGGATAACCTATCTCCCACCTTTACAGGGACTCCTGCTGCTCCAACAGCAGCTGTAGGTACAAACACAACACAGCTGGCTACCACAGCTTTTGTGTTGTCAAATACTAGTCCGACAGGCCATATGCTTCTGTGGCCTACATCGACAGCCCCTACAGGCTTCTTGATGTGTGCAGGGGCAGCTGTTAGTCGTAGCACCTATGCTGCTCTGTTTGCTGTCATTGGAACAACATTCGGTGTAGGTGATGGAAGCACAACCTTCAATGTACCAAACTTCAACAACCGAAGCCCCATTGGTGCTGGTGACTTGTACACAGCAGCTCAGACACTAGGTTCTAAAGATGCTGTTGTTGTCTCCCACACACATACAGCAACTGATTCGGGACACTCTCACTCAGAAAGTGTTACTACTGGTGCTGACCAAGGTCTTTGGTACGGAAGTGGAACTTATGCTGGATATTCTCCTGCACGTTCTCCTACTACAGGAACTACAGGAACTACCGCAGCAACTATTTCAGTATCAACTACAGGTGTCTCAGGTACAAATGCAAACTTGCAGCCTTCGCTTGGTATCTTCTTCATTATTAAAATATGAAAATAGTTGTTTATTCAGTTCCATCATTCACTCTATATGTAGAAGACCATGAAGGGAACAACATTATGCACTGTGATTGTGTGAAATGGAATAAACAAGTAAAGAATGAGCTTTTAAGCACATTGAAAGCATTTGCTAATAATACAGGTAAACCAATGTTCGCTATTCAAATAGATGGCGACAAGAAACATGAGAAATTCTTAAAACTTATGGAATTCATATTCAAAGGAACATTTATGGGAACAGATAATAAAGAACATAGTTTATACTGGAGGAACGTATAATGGGACTCGAAGCACTAATACCTATTGGAGCAAATCTTCTTGGTGGATATATGCAAGGGGAAAGCAACAAGAGCGCAGCTAATACACAAGCTAACGCACAGCTAGAGGCTGCTCGCATTGCAGCAGACGCTCAACGCTTTCGACCTGTAGGGGTTACAACAGCCTTTGGTAAGAGCAACTTTGGTACTGACGCAGCTGGAAACCTGACATCAGCGGGGTACACCCTTAGTCCTCAAATGGCAGCACAGCGGGATGCTTTCTTAGCACAAGCTGGTGGGTCAGGAATGAGCCTTGCAGAGCAGGGAGGACAAGCTGGTCAGGGACTATTTAATCTTGGTCAAGGCTATTTGGCTACCTCTCCTGAGCGAGCTGCTCAAGAATATATGCAGAAGCAACAAGCCCTATTAGCTCCTAGCAACGACATGGCCTATGCACGGCTACAGCAGAACTTACAGAACACAGGCCGTGGTGGTTTAGCAATTGCTCAGGGCGGTATGCTTGGTGCAGCCAATCCAGAGGCTCAAGCCTATTACAACTCTTTGGCACAGCAGAACCTTGGTCTTGCCTCTCAAGCACAGGCAGAAGGCCGAGCAGCTACTCAGTTCGGACAAGGACTGTTAGGTGCTGGTATTGACTTAACCTCTCAAGCCTACAATCCATATAAAACACAGTTTGGTCTTGCTCAGAGTGTTGAAACAGCAGGACAGAATGCCTTAGACATTGGAAGTGCATTGGGTGGTCGTGCTGCTACAGCAGGGGCTAATGTAGGCAACACCTTGTATCAAGGCGGTATAGCATCAGCAGCTACACAAGCAGCAGCTAATAAGGCTAACCCTTGGGCAGATGCCATTTCAGGTGCTGCAAATAATCCACAACTAATGTCAGGTGTTAAGAACCTATTTGGCCCTACTCAAAGTGCTGGCTTCCAAGACTACATAAGCACAGGAAATACAGGTGGTCTGTCTCCACAGCTCAGTAATAAGTTGTATGGCTCTTGGGAATAAGGAATAAATATGACTGATATTGTAAAAGGACTCTTTGGTGTTACACCGGAAGAACTAACACAGCAACGAGCAGACCAGCTTAATACACAAGCTAATGCCTTTGCTCAGATGTCTCCAGAGGCTAGAGCTTCTGCTTCTCTCTACCGTGGCGGCAACCAGCTTGCAGGAGCTGTTGGTGGTCTCATGGGCGCACAAGACCCACAGATGCAGAAAGCTGCTGACATTCAAGCTATTCTCAAGAACTTTGACCCAACCACCTATGAAGGCTTACAAGGAGCAGCAAAAGCTCTTGGTGAAAAAGGATATGCACAAGAAGCAGTAAATATTGCAGCAAAAGCAGAAGAATTTAAACTCAAGAGCGCACAAGCTGGCTACTACACCAACAGAGGTGAGGCAGCTATGAAGAAGGCAGCGGCAGGTGGTACAGGCGGTATTGGTAAGGTTAATCCCGGATTATATACAGCAGAAAGCGTACAAGCCTATTCTGATTCTTTAGACTCAGGAACTCCAGATTATTCATTGTTAGTGCCTCGTAACCCAATTGCTAAAGCACAAGCACTCTCACCAGCAGGTAAGCAAGCAGCTGAAGAAGGTCTCGCTCCCGGCTCTCCTGAGTTTATTGCTCGTATTAAAGTTATCAACGAAGCTAGAGGAGATAAGCCTCTTGCTCCTGCTCTTGTCAAAGATGCAGCAGATACAGCACAAAAGATAGCCTCTTTACAGGCTTCAGGTGCTAAACTTGATGTGCTTATACCAACTATTCAACAGATGGATTTAGGTCTTGTATCTAATTTCTTCCGTAGCGGAGCAGCTGCTCTTGGTATTAATACAGAAGACAGAAATAAGTTTGATGCGCTTAAGCGTACAGTGTTGGGTGAAGCTAATAAACTTTTGTTACTGGCTAAAGGAACTCAAACTGAAGGCGATGCACAACGTGCTTATGACCAGATTGTTTCTTCTGATACATGGAAAAATGCAGATGCTCTAACATATGCTTTAACAGACTTACAGAATACACATAAAGCTGCTATTACTGAGCTGCAAGCACGACAAAGTGTTGTTACGCAAGGAAACAAACCAGCAAGTCAGCTTAAAACTACTCCAGCACCTGCTGCTCAACCAGCAGCTACAAAGGACTATGCAGCAGCTTTTGAACGAGCTAAAGCAGCAAATCCAGCATGGAAAAACTTTACTCTTGAACAGTTCATTGCAGCGGCTAAGGCTAAAGGTCAATAAAGGAAACACATGGCTACTACATACTCAACAAGAGAACAAGCTCTTGCTGGCCTAACAAAGCAAAAGGACGAAGCTCGTATTGCCTTGAATAAAGCCATTAAAGAAAGAAAGATTACTGATAGTCGTGATATTACAGATTTACCTGAATATGATAGATTTGCAGAAATAGAAAGACAACTACGTGGTGTTGGCCCTATTGGTGAAATTGGTACAGGACTAATGAGTACACTTATTGGCGGTGTTACTGGTATTCCTGACCTAGTGTCTCCAGCTCTTAACTTTGCGAAGAATAGGTTGTTCTCTACAGGTTCCCGGTATCCAGACATTCCACAACTCTATCCAATGGCTATGAAGGCAGCAGGTGTTTCTTCAGAACCTACTTCTACACAAGCTGCGCCAGCCTTCTATGGCCCTGATGTAGCATTAGGTGCTTATGGTATTGCTTCGCTGTTAAAGAGTGGATTTAAGGGTGCTAAGAGCTTTTTAAAAGACCGTAAACTAAAAGCATTTGAAGCCACATTACCGCCTGATGAAGCTAATTTTTTCAGAGAGTTTATGCTAAAAGGTCAGGGAAGTTCTGACCCTCGTATAGCTGCTATTTTACAGAAACTTTCTAGTAACCCTGAGTTTGCTGAAACATTCTCTGTATTGCAAGCAGGAGCAACTAAAGCAGCAACTGCTGGTATGGCTCCAAGACCGAGCAGATTGTCTCCAGAAGAAGCTACTAAAGGGCTTATTACAGGGGTACAGGATAAACTAGATGCTCTTAAAAAGGCACGAGCTGATGCAGGTGAAGCAGCTTTCTCTAAAATTGCTCAAAGAGAACTTGAACTAGGAGGAGACAGGGGAATTGTAGACACTACAAATACATTGAAACAAGTAAGAGAATTAAAAGCAAGGTTTGCTGATGGTCTAACTGAAAGCTCTAAGAAAGCTGTAAATTTCTTACAGACTATTGAAGATACTCTCACATCTAATAACAAACTTACAGTACAGCAGACACAATCTATTTTACATGAGTTTGGAGTTCGAGCAGCAAAGGGTGAGAGTCTTGTAAATGACCTAGCTATCTCTGACCAGAAAGTCATTGCAGCTACTATCTTTGGTGGGATGAAAGATGACCTAAGAGCATCAGCAGCCTTAACTAAGGATGTTAATGACCAAAAGTCTATTGGTAATTTAATTAGTGCTCGGAAGCAAATTAAAGATGCTTCAGAAGCATATACAACTGCTATTTCACAGGGTATGCCTTCATTCCTTCAGAATAAGTCACTTGCTGAAATTTCACCAGAAGAATTGAGTAAAGTATATTCGTCTCTAACACCAACTCAACAGAATGTTTTTAGAAGCTATGTCGGAGATACAAAGAAAGAAGCATTACAGTTTTTAGATAGAAATACGTATACTTCCTTTATTGAAAAAGCAACTAAACAACTACCAGACGGAACTCGTGGTGTAGATTTAGGAGAGATGGCAAAGAACTGGGCTACATTGAGTCCTTCTGATAAGAACGCACTGGCTGCTGCTTTAGGGCAAAATGTCAATGAGTTTAGTTCACGAATGAAAGATGCTCTTATTTTTAGTCGTAGAATGAGTGTAAGTCAACCTGTAGCAGAATCAGTAACAGGTATTGAAACAGTTGGTAAAGACCTTGCTAGGGCAGGTGGTGTTGCAGCTGGTTATTCTGTGTATCAGGGTATTCAACTGACTAAAGATGCTATTAAGGCATTAGCTAAAACAGGACTTAGTGAAGAAGAAACACTACGTATTCTTTTGACACCTGAAGGAGCTTCTTTCCTGAAGAATGCAGCTATGTCTCCAGCTTCTACAAAAACATTAGAAGCTCTAACAGCAGTTAAGGCAGTTGATGTTCCGGCAGCATGGAAAGGGTTTCCTTTACAAGCAGCAGCAGTAGGGATGGCTACTAAAGGGCCGGAAGCTGCTCCCCCAACTCCAGAAATTCCTGAAGGAACCTTCCCTGAAATTCCAGCAGGTACTTTTGAGACTACACCAGCAGAAGCAGCTCCACCAGCAGAAGGTATGCCTGAGATTCCTGAAGGAGTGTTTGGTGCTCCTGTTAGTAAGTTTGCCTCAACTCCTGCTGAAAAGGACAGGGCTTTCATTCTTAACAGTGAGCTTCAAAAGGCTAATGCTCGTCTACAG
>Ga0209191_1000313_pt1 | contig 38084 bp, 58 predicted proteins | sample S_130626_EF_Meta_FD_187320 | JGI IMG/M metagenome (GOLD analysis project Ga0209191, IMG submission 187320) | Freshwater microbial communities from Lake Simoncouche, Canada to study carbon cycling - S_130626_EF_MetaG (SPAdes) (version 2) | ecosystem: Environmental > Aquatic > Freshwater > Lake ...
ACACGACGGTTCAACACTAACTGGTAAGCCGCTGCCTGTACAGCAGGAGCCGCAGAGTTCATTTCATCCATGAACAGGATAATGTTTTTGTGTTTGGCAGCTTCAATGTCATCGGGCAATTCAATAGGAGGAGCCCAATTCATTCTGCCTGCGTTAGCATCAAAATATGGAATACCTTTAATGTCAGTGGGTTCCCACAGTGACAAACGGATATCAATTACGTGAGCTTCGAGCTCTACACCAAGTTGTTTAATGATGTCGGATTTGCCAATTCCTGGAGGACCCCACAGGAAGATTGGACGTTGTGCTTTAAAGGCACGACGAATAGACTTTTTGGCAGCTTTAGGGCCAACGGTACGTGAAACAATCTCGCTCATATATTCTCCAGGGTTAAAAAAGTGTTTAAAATTAACTGTCTATGTATCTATTATACTGCCTAACAGCTTCTTCGTCAACAGATTTTTTAGGAGTTTTCGCCCGTTTGGCTATCATGTTTTCTGGAATTCATAGCTTTAACTAACCCGTATTTTCGAATGTCGTCCGAAAACATGTACAACTCAAAAGCCTTTTTTTCCGAAAATACAGTTAAACTTTGGGCAGTTAAGTAATATGGACAATCTAAGAATTGATCAAAGAATATAATAGTTTGAGGGCTCAATTCAATTCTATCACTAAATGGAACTTCGTATTCTTTTAACTGTAACTCGCCAATTAAAAATTCGTAGCCTTCATCGCTAAGTCTAAGACCGCCAGTCTCTTTAGTACGCTTACTTTGCCAAATTTTTTGTATGTGTAGTTTAACATTAGCCTCGTCACAACTACGGTCTAACGCTTTGAGAAAAATTTTAGTATATGATTCTCTGCTGATCATTTTACAATTTCACCAGCAGTTAATTTAACCACTTGGAAATCTTGACAATTAAACATTTGATTTAATTTCTTAGCTAAGTTAATTGCATGTCCAGGATTGCTAAAACTAACTTTTTTATATTTAGGACCCGGGTAACTGGTAAGACTATTAAAATTCTTTAAATTAAACGGCTCGCTCTTATAAAACACAGCCCAGATAGCATCAGATTCTAAAACTTGTTCAGTTTTATAATTCTTTTTGTTAGTGTACTCTAAGAGCACTTTTGGCTTTGGTCTACTCATATATGCGTCCTCTAAATATACGCATATATTTATCATTAACTGTTAGAAAATCCGCCGCCATCCATCTTAACAGTAAGATCACCACCGCCCTGATTTTGCATCAGTTTGTTTAATAATATGTCTTGATCTTCGAGCAATTTTAAAGTAAGTTCTGAAAGACAAAAAGACAGCATCTTTGCTGTCTTAGTATCCATTTTAATTTCTTTTTGATTACTTAATTCAGCACTTTTCACTTGTTGAATAAATTGCTGTATAGGAATTGTATTAATCGGATTTGACATTACTCATTACCTGTTTCATTTCAAGTTCTGTTTTGAAAGGCCCACGATTTTCGTATCTCTCAATAGTAATTAATTTAGGACAAAAAGATTTAACCCATCCTTTATCAAATCTAATTATGTAATACCCTGCACAATACAGACTTTTACTTGCAGGGCTTTTTGTAAAAAGCGGCAATTTCTGTTGTACGTTGTACATTGGATTGTACGGTTGACAACTGGTAGGGTATCCGTGTACATCTCTATTTTCTTCTTTATCACTAATTGTAGTTTTAATTTTACCACTAAAGAAATCTTTACCAAAGGCCTTTATAAGTTCTTCTTTTTTTCCAAAGAAACTACTACCGTCTTTGCTACTTAACATATATTTGTTATTTTCTTTCTTATGTAATGTTCCAATCTTTTCTCCGTCTTGTTCGACAATCCAAAATTTTCCATCTACAATAGGCTTAGCATGAATTTCTGTCATAATGTTTCCTTTACAATTTTGTATTTTGCCTGGAATGGTTCTGCATATGACTGTATGCTATCTACCATTCGTTTCATATCGTATAGTTGACAGAACTTTAATAATCTTATGCCAACCTGATCAACCATTTTAGGTTTGGCATTAGTTGCAATAATGTCTTTAATGATAGTTTTAATATCGTCAGGCTGTGCTTTAAGATCAATAAGTTGTTTATTACGTTCGTAGTCATCAAGTACACGATGTTCTTGTCCTTGGTGGTCAACCCAACGCTGAAGCATCATATTATTCCACGCGAAGCCTTTGTTGCTACGATCCTTAAATGCTTCTTCTAACTTGTTCTTACGAACCTTAGGATAGGCACTAAAGACATTGTCTGAACTGTCACCACGCATACATTTTTCAAACAAGATCCAATCTGGATTAGGAATATCTTTAGGTAAGCCAGTCTTAGTGTCCTTAACCATTTTACCTTTCTTGTCAAAGATGCCTTCGTGTGTAGTGAGTGTCTCTGCTACACCGTTATACTGCTTAACATTGGGCGCAATCAACTGATGAAAATCGCTGTCTGTCGAAATGATCACATGGTTGTCATCAGGGTGAGCTGTAATGAATCCTGCAATAAGATCATCTGCTTCTAATTGTTTATGCTGTAATACTGTACAATTTGTCTTGTTAATAACAAAATCTTTAAATGTATCAAACGTTTCCCAGAATAATTTATCTTCTTCTTGTTCTTTAACAGTCATAGCCGCACGAGTTTCTGCTCGATTAGCTTTATATGGTTTATAATAATCTTTGCGCCAGCTTCGACCTTCAAGGCAGAACACTACGTGTTTCCCTTCAAAATCTTGCCATGCTTTTTTAATGCTGTTAAATGTAATATGTAATGCCATACCAATTTTAATATCGGCATCGCCTCGTACTACATGTCGAGCACGAAAGAATGTGTTAGCAGTGTCTACTAAAATATATGTCATGAAACTTCTGACTTGCCTTTTGAAATTGGTGTTACATTAATATAGCCTGCACCCCTACCGGGATCCATGCCTTCCTCTGCCAGCATATTCTTAACAATGTCTCTGAACCAACGATCTACTATCTCTTCGTCCGGATCACCGTCAAATCCATAACCAGCTTGTTTCAATTGTAACACAAACAAGTCATTCCAGTCAAGCTCGAAAAAGCCATTTCTAATATTATCTTTATTAACATGAGTATCTAATACACTTACCCATGGCTCGCCCTTAGCAGTAGCACGTTCTTTGGGAGTTGACTTGGCTTGCTTTTCTGCTTCAGTAGCACGTTCTGCCGCATCGGTTGCGTCTTTAGCAATTTGAGTAGCACGTTCTGCAGCCTCCATTGCGGCAACAGTCTGTGCTTCAAGTTTATCAATGCCAAATATACGTTTAATAAAATTCATTATGTACCCCACTCATTTTTAAATAACGGCACTTGCAAACGATCACTGTAACGCCATCCACGCTTCATAGCTGCCAGTGCTACATTCTTTGCGTTAAGTGTATAAACACTTTCAACACCGCCTACTGGCATTAGATAAACATGTCCTTTAAATCCTGCACTACGGAATGCACCCACAGCACATTCTGCATCTGCAATATCTTGTTCCGTTGCAACAACAAACTTTAAGTATGCTGTACCGACTTGTTCGTACTCACATACTACTTCTGGAAGAATAGCTTCATCCCACTTTTCGCCACTTGCTGGAAGTTTAGCACTTACTGAAAATGTAAGTTCCTTGCCTACTTCACTATTCCACTTGGCTAAGTATGCCTTAAACTCTGGAGTAAGTTTTTGAGTGCCATTTGTTTCGAATGTAATCTCTTTTAGAGCCTTCATTTTAGGATTGTTTAGCAAGTCAGGATAAGCACGTTGCCAACCCAACAACGGCTCACCACCTGTGATAACCAAGTGTTCATCCTTCCACTCGTTATGTGGAATAATTTCCATAATACGATCTGTAATTGCTTCGCTGGTAAGCATAGGCGACAAATCTTTAAACTCAGGCATCCAACTTGCATAACTGTCGCAACCTGTACTTACTAACGGCAGCTCTTCGTACTTTTGAAAAGGTGTAATCAATGAATGTGTAGCCGCAATACCTGCGGCTTCCATACTCAATTCACCCCGTGGCATACCAAAGCCTGCACACGTGAAGTTGCATCCAAATGTACGTAAGAAAACAGAAGGAACACCCATATAGCGTCCTTCACCTTGTATGCTGTAGAACAGCTCTGCAATTTTAATTTTGCTCATATATAGTAGACCATATCTTTAATTTTTCTTTCTTAGCCTCGGCCGCTTTTTCAATATTAGACCAAGACACTACATTCATATCTTGCAAGATTTCAATCATGGCATATAAATCGCCAAGTTCTTCTTCAAGGTGCTCTCTATTAGTTTTAGGTTTGCCAGGCTTAAGATTGTCAATACCAAATCGACTAATTTTACTAATTGCTTGTATAACTTCTGCACATTCTTCTTGAGTAATATCCATTACTTCTTTAAGTTGTTTATTCATTACTATGTTCTTTCTTAAATTCCTTGTATGCATTAGTAATAGAGTCCCATACTGCCCATTTAAACATCCACGATAGTAACGATGTTAATCCTACTACTAATAAAAATGCACCAATTATGCCAGGCAGTAAAAACCCTATAATTACAAGAATCATAGCAATTGCATATATACGTTGCCACACTTGCCACTTAGTCCATTGCCACACAATAAAGTTAATTACATTTTTCATAATTTTAATTGTTCCATTGTTGCAATTTTAGCAATGCGTTCGCCAAAATCTTGATCATTGGTAATAATGTAAGTAGTAGAGTCATTGCGATCACTCTTGCGATCATAGCGTCTAAACTCCACAACCTTACCACCTACTGCTGAGTAGATTTTAAAGTTTAGTACAGGGTCATCGCTGATAGATGCACATTCAGCAGTACTGATTAATCTGTTAGGTTGTAAAGAATCTTCTTCATAATTTCTACCTTCTCTTGCCCAACTGGCTACTATCTTTTTAAACCATTTCATTTACATGTTCCTAAAAAATCATCTAATCTTTTTGCAGCCTCATTGAAGTCTACAGCCCACACATTAGCTATTATTATACTATCTTTAATCTGCATGTCAAATGGAATCTCACCATTAAACCTAAAGTCATCCGGTACCTCAGTAGTAACAGTAAACTCAGTTAAGTTCTTTGCTCTAAAGATTAAATTGTTAGCCATGTCTACTGAATTCATAATATTCCTTAATTTGGAAAAGGCCAAGTATTGCTTGGATCTGGTTTAGTTTTTAGTTTGACATTTTCTTCAATGACTGTACCGTCATCTTCACACAGATCCACTTGGTATGGTGCAATGATGTGTACGGCAGCGTCTTCTTCCTGCCAGTCATGCTCTCCGTCATAGAGCCAGGCTGCTCCACCTTCATAGTAGAGTTCTTTTAATTCTTGTTGCTCAAGTTCTGTAATATCGTCGCTGAATTCCCATTCAACACTAATGCTGTCGTCAAATTCCGAGCCCCATCCACAATCCGTTTTAGCGTAGGCAACGGGATCACCTTCCCAGGGAAGATTACAGTCCATATCAGCTTCAATAAAGCCTTGACCCCAACGATACGTTTCGTCAATATTAAACCAACTTGTAGTACCGTCGGGATTATCACGGAACATTTCTACGTGGTAGACAATGCTTTTCTTTTCCAGAGGTTTGATTACGTATACTTGGCTCATATTATTCTTTCTGTAAGTGTTTCATTACACTCTCTGGACTCGAAACTCCATATGGATCAGGATCAGTAGCACTGGATTCTGGTTCTACAAACATGTGTTCTACTGTGCCATTGTCAATAATTGCGGCATAACGACGACTGCGTGGGCCAAATCCAATAGCACTCATGTCAACTGTCATGCCCATTCCTGCTGTAAAAGCGCCTGCACCGTCTGGGATAACCTTGACGTTTTTAATTTTAAGAGCACGGCCCCATTCGTTCATAACAAACGCATCGTTAACACTGACACAATAAATCTCATCAATGCCCTGTGCTTTAAAATCATTAAATTGCTCTTCAAAACCTGGCAATTGATATGTACTGCATGTTGGTGTAAATGCTCCTGGTAGACTGAATACTACTACACGTTTGTTGGCAAATAGATCAGTGCTGGTTTTAAAAACAAAGTCTCCACCAATTGGGCAACCGCCACCAGTAGGTTCTTCATCTCCTTCGCGAAATGCGAATGTTACATTTGGTATTTTTTGTGTCATTTTATTTTCCTTTTAACGTGGTGCAAACTCTTGTTGCAATTTAATATTATCAAAAAACTCTTTCTTTGTGTGAGGATCATCTTTAAATGTTCCTCGTAACACTGTGGTCTGTGTTAATGACGAGTGCGCCATAATGCCACGATTCTCACAGCATCCATGCACTGCCTGCACATAGACTGCTACGTTTTCTGAATCAGTAGCCTTGCTAATCTCGCGAGCAATGTCATTACATAGTTCTTCTTGTAGTGTACCACGCCGAGCACACCACTGAGCAATACGAGTGTACTTACTAAGACCGATGAGTTTGTTGGCTGCAATGATACCAATATAAGCAACGCCAGATACAGGCTGGTGATGATGGCTACACATACTTCGTAGCTCACTTCTAACCACAAGCATACCTTCATATCGGTCTGCGGAATCGTTTGGAAATGCTGTTGCGTCTGGTGCTTGTTCATATCTGCCTGCCATAATTTCATTAAAGTACATTTTAGCAAGACGTCGTGCTGTGCCTTTACTGTTGGGATCATTCTCACGATCAATTAGCAAACGATCTAATACTGTTTCAAATGCTTCGGTTGCTTCATCGATTAGTTTTTCTACATCGCCTTCGTGTAGATAGTCACTGATGTTATCACCTGCCCAGAAACGCTTATTGTCACGTTTCATTTTAGTACGAATTACATCTGCAAAATATGCTTCTTGATAGCCTTTGTCTGACATGTCGTCACCTGCTTTTACATATACTTCATGTTTCAAAGGTACATAATTATCTGCCTTAAATTCTGCTGGGGGTTTAAGTGCAGTATCTGATATAAATTTAGTTGTCAATTATTATTCTCCGAGTTATTGTCGTGGATGACTATTGTACATTATACTACTTTATTTAGGTTCTTGCAACCTAAGTAACATGTTTTTCTTAACTGCTTCTTTCAAAACATTAAGAGTTGTATTTAGGTTTTCTGCATAACAGATTAATGCACTTGTATCTTTTGGAAAGCACATACCCCCAAAACCGAATTGTTTGTCAGGACCTGGTACTTGGGTATGGCTAATATTGATACGAGGATCTTTAGATATCATACCTCGAATCCTATTCCAATTGTAACCATTAATTTCTGCCAGTTGACACATTTCGTTCATGAACACTACTTTGGTTGCTAAGAACGAATTAATAATATATTTTACCATAGAAGCTTCGCCTATACTACAATAGACTGAGTCAACAGTTGATTTAGTATATTTTATAACACGTTCGGCTTCTCGTTGATAAGCTAACGTACTACCACCAATCACAGCCCAGTTTTCTTTGGCATAATCTTCAGCGGCATTGGCAGCAGTTAAAAATTCAGGAACATACACAAGATTAGGATATTCCATTTGCAATCGTTCGTAGACATCTGGTGTTGCAGTTACTTTGGAAATAATTACACCATTATAATCTTTTAAATTTTTTAAAACATTTTCTAAAATAGTGCTATTACAACTGCCATCTGCATTTTGTGGACTTGGTACGCAGACAAAAATACCTTCGGCATCTTTAATGTCGTCGTATGTATCTGTGTACCCTTTTGATGTATCCGTGTCTATAAGATATAAACTATAATCGAAATAGTTATCTTTAATAGCAGAGCCTACAAATCCTAAGCCTATAATTCCGATACGTGGCATATACTCAAACATTTAATCCCAACCATTTCTTTTCTGCATAATCCCAATGTCTTGTATCATAGAATTGTGCTCTAAGGGTATAACTAAACAATCCTAATCCAATAGTAAGTCCTGCATGGTCTTGCCGCACTGTAAATTTTGATTCAAATTCTATAATAGTATTGGATCTATATATTTCAATTTCCCATGCTTTATTAACAGATAATTGTCCATTCCATGCTTGTACATGTTTAAATAGATCACTCCATGGATTACTAATGATAAAGTTAAGTGAGATCATGTATGCTTGTTTGTACGCTGACTGCGTATTTTCCTACATTCTTCTTTTACTGCTGAAGGAATATCCGGATGCCATTCAGCCATTCCGCAATCGTATACGTGTTCATTATTGTCTTTGCAATCGGAAAGAAGTAACACAACTATCAGTAACACAAGAGCCAATGCAGCCTGTTTCATTGATTTAGATCCCCGTCTCGTCTTGGAATCATATGTATGTGTGGATACAATCCGCTTTGCCCAGCAATATCACCTACGCTTTGCATTATGTTAAATCCTTGCCATTTTTCTGATTCAATACCTTCGTAGCCCCATTTATAGGCTGCACGGTATGTTTCGAAGAGACAGTCCATTGTTTTGAAGGTAGGCACAAAGCACAAATAACCTTCGCACGGTGCTGTAGGGTCTCTAAAGATCCAGAAGACTTTTGTTCTATATTCAATTTCTTTCCAAGGAGCAGTGCCATCATTTAACGCCTTTTCTAAATCAGTTGGCATGTTATGCCGTTAAGCCGGAGGCTAACGCCTGTAATTCTTCTTTAGTCATAAAGAAATTGTATGTTTGACTATCTGAAATAGTTCCGTCTGTTTTTAAACTTTCCTGTATCATATTAACACTAAACAATCCGGTGGGTTTACTAACCTCATGTTTTGTTAGAGTGAGTCGAAAACCGATATCGTTTCTAATTACTATTTTTTTATACGTGTCTCTAACTGATTCATGTAGTTCCATTATTCATCTCCTTTAATTGCTTGCCACATTCTATATTTAGAAAGTTCTTTAATGTATTCATCGTGTAGCTTCTTTAGCTTCGGATGCTTACGTTCAAGTATAGCATCTCTTTCGGGAATTTGCAAGACTTTTTCGATTGTGTTCAACCGTTCTTCTACATCTCGTCCGTTTAAAATCATTCGACCTTTAACTTCTAATTCTGGCGGATTGTTTTTAGCAACTAATACATTGTCAGCAAGGTTGGTCCAACCTGTGCCGTTTGATCCACTTGTTAAAAACTGTCCACTACTACCACCTCCTAAACTGGTATTGTTAGTAGTATAAACTTGTCCAATAGTCAACGGCTGCGAAGCACCTACATATCCGGGGAGATTATGAGTTGGTGGTGTAGCACCGTATCCAACCGATACTGTACTTCCAACCAATCCATTACTGACGACGTTCTTCGAGGTATTGCTCATTATGTATCCATTTATTCTTTACGAGGAATCCCCATTCTTTCTTTTGGGGGCCTGGTATAAACATTGTCCAAGCAGTTACAGCAGGATCGAGCTCAATGCGATGATAACTGTTGGCCTTACATATACGAAAATGTCCAGGTCCTCTCCATGAGCAGGTTTCTGCAATTTTCTTTCCTTCTCTATCGAATACAGGAGTCCATTCATAATACCCACCTTTTAAAATCAGTGTAGCGTAAGGCCATGGGTGATCATGCACATCATCGGGATCTGACTTATGAAACTTGTGAATGAACACATTAAATGGAAACTTTGCTCTGTCCTTAAGAAAGATGTAGTAACGTGTGAGCAACGGCTCTTTGCTAACTCTATCCATAATAATTCTTTTACGATCATGTTTTTCTAAGTAAGAAACAAGTTTATTTGTTAACTTTTGGATTATCATAATCATCCTTTACAAGTGTATATACAGTTCGAAAATTTCTCAATGCTATTTCTAATCCCGGATACTTTTTACACATATCTTCTACACGTTGCCAGTCTGGGAAACTATTGACCCATTCTTCCGGCAAGTTCCATGAAAACTGAGTAGTATCTATTGATACTGTGCTTATAGTAGGACTTGCTGTTCCAATACTATAAGTAGATATAGAAGGACTTAATGTTATAGTTGACATACTGGACGAGTCGTAGATGTACGAATAGTCATTAGATCCTGTTATTGTAATAGTATCAGTTAGCAAGTTGTCTAATGAGTTCTGTTGCTGAGAAGAATCGCTCATGTAATATCTCTACTTGTTTTTTTATATGTGGCAAACGTGTTTCATAATTATCCATGTGTTGCATAATGGCAAAACATAAATTAGGACGATGTGTCTCGTATGCCGCAAAACTTTCAGTCCACGCACTTGGATATTTAAAAGTATCAAATGCCATCTCACTATAGCTTAGTCGATCAGGGACTAAGGGAATAGCATCTACTACAGCACCTTCGTACCAACTAATGCCCAGTGTTTCTTGTAGGTTAGCACTGAACACCATCTTAGCTTGACCCAGTAATGAGTGATACTCATGCTTAGTAAGTTGCGTATCTTGACAAACAACAAACTCGTATTGCGGCAAATGTGTAGCCAAGTCTCTAAAAATCTCAACTTGTTTCTCTGGAGCAATACGGTGCGGAAACAAGATCATGTCTCGTTTCTTCATGCCTTTATAAGGTGCAAGGGTATCTTGGAAATATTCCATAGGCCAACCTGTGCGTACAATCTTGCCACTGGTTAGATAATCTTCAAAATCTAACTCATACCAAGGATTCTCACTTTTATAACCATCTTCTAAAAGATTGTCTACAAACATCTTGATGTGAAAGTCTGTGGCAAAGTAGTTGTGATCAAATGCGTAGAAAAAGCTCTTCTCAGCATGTCTAACCCACTTCTTCTTACCAACAAGACGACCTAAGAAGTCTTGAGGATCATAACTGCCAGCATGCCATAGACCGTGTGTAACTACTGGAATGCCCAGTAACTCACTCATGTACTTTAGGTTAATAATACCCGGATGCCAGGCATCAGTAAACACAAAGTGATCGCCGGCCTTGACGGATCCTGCACAAAAAAGTCTTCCAAGCTGTTCAACTTGGCTTGCCTTATAGATATTAGTGCCCCCAAAATTGAGAAATGCACCAGGAGTAGTGGCGTTAGGAATATCATTAGGACCCGATATAACATGAACTTCATGTTCTGCCTTTCGTAAGAGTTCAGGTACATGAGTCTTCCATTGACCCGTGTACCTTGTATCTACTGCTTCTAAATCAACGAGAAAAATTCTGCTCATTGCGTGGCCGGTAGGTGTTATTGCCGTTGCCGCTTCGGTTAAATTCACCGCGAGGCTTACGGTCGCCATTCCATGGCTTCTTTGGACGAGTACTGTAATAGTAGTTGTTCCAAATTTGACTATTCCTATTGTAGAGATTAGCTTCGTTAAAGTCGCACATCTCAAAGCGACAAAAATCTTGAAACTTTTCTAAGTCGTCAAACAGTTTGACAATGTCAGGACGATTTTCAAAGTAGTTAACGTCTTTATAATTATTCTTAGCCATAATAGCTTTCCTTAGTACTTAATAAATGAACCATTTTCCCCGTCTTCGGAGACCTCAATCCAAACCTCACGATTTGGATACCTTTGTGAAATCTGAGCATACAAGTCATCGCTCATCATCTCGCAACTTTTAAAATCAAGTTCTAAAATGTCTTTACTGTAAAGACTTTCGCACCAGCGTTTAAACTGAATGAACTCAATATCGCGATCGTTGTGTGTAACACCGATCCATACTTTAAAGTGAAAAATATGTCTGTGTGCATTAGCTAAGAATGACACATCATATTCTCCTGCGGTACATAAATTAGGATCAGTTGCCGCTGCCGGGTAACGATGCATACCTTCTTTGCGGAACGTGACCCAGATCATTTTATTAGGTCTAATATCTTGTTTAATAATCATTTTACAATTTCGTCGTTTTTGTATTGATTCCAGTCTGTAAACTTACTACGATCCATTAGTGTGTGTAGACTGTGGGACCACACACCGGGATTAGTTGCTTTAAAATCTTTATCATCGATTTTAAGCATTGTATTATAATTCCATAATTTAATGTAAGGAATTGGCACACGAATCTGTGGAATAAAATTATTACTCTCGCATAGTCCACTATCGTGAAATTCTTCTAATTGATTAATAGGAATGTCGAGACTGCATAGGTAATCCTTTTCAAGAAAGAATCGAATCATGTCTTCCCATGCTTTGTGCTCGTCGTAGTTTCGGGGATTGTAGCTGTGATTAGCACCAAAAAAGATATGCTCGATTCCGTCAGGGTGTTTATCGAAATGATAAGCAATTTCGTCAACAGGTTGCACACCTGTAACAAACAGAGTACGCATACCAAAAGCAGGAGTATGTTCTACTTCTGTGCCTACAAAGAAGGTAATGTCTTCTTTAACGCCATCCGTATAATCACGCTTCATTTTTCTTTTCCTCGTAAAGTTTAAACATTCGAGTTACATCTTCCATACGTTCTTGAAATACATGTGGTGCTAATTCGCTTACTGCTTTCATATCCCATTCACTGGGATAATGACGCAGGCAATATCTTGCGCTGTCTTTAATTGTTTTTGGAACTCGAGGAGTAGACAGAATCTCCAATAAAAACTTTTGAGTCTGTACTACTGCACGATACCGTTCGTCGGGTAATGTCATTTAACTTCTGCTTCAAGTTGATCAAGTTTAATAGCTTCTTCTTCGCTGAATTCTTCGGCGTGTTCTAATTGTACAGTATCTTCCTCTACTATGTCAAATAGATTGGCAAATTGTGTACTTGCATTAACGGTCTTCTTACCAGTGGCACCTCTGGTACCAATAATGCTCATCCAAAAGCGACTGTATTCTTCAACAATAGCATCAGCTATCCCTCTATCCGAAGTTGCAAAAATAGCTTCAATAATATCTTTAACAAATAATCTATCAAATTTTTCTTGTACTAACATAGCAGGAACATTTCCTGCATCGTATTTTCGATTAGCTTCTTGAACAGCATTAATGTGACTCCACACATTATGCCCCATTTGGATTGCATAGCTAAAAGAATCCCAACTGGTCCTGTTACTAATTTTGCCCAACTTATTAAGATCTGGCGGAATAATCCAATCGTTCTTATTATAGGGATCTGGTGCCGCAATTCCTGGCTTAGGAGTGCCAGCACCGTAAATGCAAACATCTTTCATCAACACACCGTCCATTAATGGACTTGTTTCAAAATTCTTAAAGATTCCATCTTGTATTACAGCGTCTTGAAACAGCCTTGTATCCTGTGCATACTTTTTATCGTCTGCGCTGGGAACCATTCGATAGACCCATTTGGTGCGATCAACTGTTTCTGTTTGAATATAAATTTGGCCGTTAGCAGTGGCAAGGAACGGACTTGCACAGTCAAACGATATTGTAAAGTTAGGATTGTGGTATTTACGTACAGCACGTTGAATATCAGTTAATAGCGTAGCCCACTCAAGTTTGCTTGTACCGAGAAAGTGCATCCAATCTTGTTTACCTGTTTCTAACAATCCATCAAAACGTAATGCTACTAATCTTTTAAGAACAAGGTGTACGTCACACATATTCTGTCCACCCATGCCCCAACCATTGAAGTGATTGCTGAACTTCTTAGGATCGCAGTAGTGCTTCATACGTTGATACCAATCTTCGGCATCTGCGTGATTTTCGCCTTGCAATACGTTTAGGAACTTACAGTTACCATTACGATTATTAATAAAATAATCATTGTTGATATAAGTGCCTTGAACTGCTTCAGCATACGAACTAATCTTAGTAGCGGCAACACCTGCTGGACTACGAGCAACCCACGCAGGAATATCAAGGCCCATGCCATAGTCCATTAACGTGTCCATCCAAGTAAGCACTTGTTTACGTTTTTTCATAGCCTGTGGGCAGTTAGGATCTTTCCAGTCAGCAGGCCAAACACCCTTACCAATCTGGAATCCGCCCGAGTCACCTAATACCCAAGATGTTGCTCTGTTCCTATTGCGGAACATATCCTCGCTGTCATCTTGTTTGTTTAAATCAAGATTGGCATGCCCTGCTGAATATAAACAATGATCGTAATAAAACGCACCCTTGTCTGGTTCGAGGTAATTGAGACTTTCAACACCGTTCTTAAAACTTGTAGGAATACGTGCCGGATCTACGTAATTTCCGTAACGTTGTTTTCCGATAAATGTGCTATAGAACCCTGAGGTTGCCGGCAAGAAGTATGCGTAATCGTTTTGTGTTGCTGTTAAGTTTTTATTCATATTAAATGTTGTGCCAATACCATACAGCTAATCCATGCCCATATAGTGTTAAATCCCACTAATGTAGGTAATAGTTTCTTTTCACTGGCCCAAATAAGTGTAAGGCTTGTTGCTAATGTAAAGAAATACAACCACCAAATTTGTATACCAAATATTAAGCCAGGAATAATGATACAAGCCTTAGCCGCCCAACTGGCAAACTCTACACGATTGTAATCAGTCCAATATTCCTTTGTAAACCACATGCCATAACATTCTTTCATTTTATCAAATCCTATATGGCGATATACAGCGCCACATAGAACTAAGAATACTAAACAAGCAGATAATATCTGTACACTATTCATTATTTGCTTTGTGCTGGCAAGATATAGTTATATTCTGTCATTCCGCTATCCACAGTAATTTGCATAGCGCCTTGATCGCTAATACGCATAGTCTTGTCGCCTGACAAATTTAAAATTTGCATAACTTGTGTAACCGGCCATGACCATGTGCTTTTTAGTTTTCCACCTGCGGCATTTTGGAATACAAAACTACCAGCGTGTGTACTTGCATCACCGAAGCTGAAAATTAAGTTACCACTGTCTGTGCTAACTTGAAATACTGATTCTTCACTGTGCGCTTGACTTTGAAATTTCAATTTCTGAATACTGGTAACAGCAGGTGCAAATTCGATATCCCATGCAGCCCCTTTGAACTTGGCACTTTTTAATTTTTCATTAATAATTTCTGTGCTCATAAAGCGATAGTCATTACTAAAGTCGCCACCTGCATTTTCAAAGTGAATAGTTGTAGGAATATCTACACCGTTACGTTGCTGGCGAATAACTTCAATCTTAGCATCGTCCTTGTATTCTGGACACTTTAAGTGGATGTTAAGTTTATCTAAGTTAGGCATACCAAATGTGCCTTCAAACTCGTCTACTACTTTGTGCGTTTTAGCAGTTAAAATAACTGAACGGTCTTCAGCCATGGATTCGATAGTTGTATCTTTTTCTGTGCCTGTGATTTTAACAATAGGCAAAAAGCCTAATGCGTGAGTATGTGTTACGATGTCTTGTAAAATGTCTTTCATAATGATTCCTTTGTGTTAGTATATAGGTATTTAGGTCAGAAGTCAAATAATTTGTTGAAAGTATTTGTCTGTTCGGTTGATCTGATGTCCCAGTTTAGGACACCGATTAGGTTTTCCAACTTATTATCAATAATAGTTGCTTCCATTTCTTCGTGATTAAATGGTAAATCTTTAAACCATTGGGGTAGTCTAAGTTCATCTACTGGATAAGCCACACTGGTAAATCCCATAGGATTATCTTTGAGTTTACAAACAATGACTTTTTGACCGTCAGTAACACTCATAGAATACTTGTCATCAAACATACGCTTTAGAGTATTCCAGTTGAGACTTGCACGAACGTGTCCGGGCATGTTAGTCTTTCCTGCTTTCTCTTCCTTGCCGCGATATGCTGAAATATTGTTAGCACGTTTAGGCGAGCCTTTCTCCCAACCTGGACGCACTTTAAAATCAGTTCTAAAATTTGTTATAAAGTTTAATACTTCTGATTCCTCACTGCCTGTTAATACTTTCTCTAAAACATCACTTAAGAAGTTTTGAATAAATTCTGGCGTATCACTACGCTTTAGATCCAAGCCCATGGCTTTGATTTTGCCTGGCTTGCCATCTACGTCAAGCCTTTTGCCTTCTTTGTCATAGTACAGAACAGCATAACGCTTCTTAGTAATAAACAGGCCTTTACTTGCAACAATCTCACGACCTGCTTTGATAACTTCGCCACGTGATTTAGGGCAATGAAATCCGTCTTGCATAAATTGTGGGAATGTGTTATTAACTTCTTCACCAATTTGGTCGTATAGTGTAACTACAGTTTCTTTTGACCACGGTAACGACCCCGAGTCGATATCTTTCTTAAGCGTCTTATAAGCAGAAAAATAACAGCTATCAGTATCACCGTAGATAATAGATTTTCCAACATGGTTGTTTTCTCCAGTAATGATTTCGTTGACTTTGCCAGCCATATGTCGAGCAATAGCACGACCAGTTAGTGTGGTACTTTGTCCAATACGTTTGTCAAAGAAGCGGCAATGCGGGTTAAGAATAGCACCATACAAACTATTTAGGTTAATTTTCTTAACCAGCTGTCGTTTGTCCCAGTATTCTTCTTCAATCTTATTACCTGCAGAAATACAATCTTTAAGTTTGGCCTGCATTTCCTTACGTTCAGCATACCAACGTTTTAATAAGCCAGGAATAATACCTTCTTTTTCATATGTGAAGATAGTGCCATTAGCACTGAGCATTAGACTTTGATGACTTTCAAAGATTAACTTATAGACTTCGGCAGCACTGAGTACGTTTTTGTCACCACCTTCCCAATCGATAGTAATCTCTGTACCAATTTCTTTATTCATAGTAGCAGTATATTCTAAACTACCAAATATACCTTCCCATGCAGCCGCAAAACTCTTGCCTTTTGATACTTGCCCTGCAATGTAATCCTCAGTCATTGTTTGACGTAGTTGTCCCACAATAGTTTCTGGACCCATATTTAATGCTCTAATCGCACTGGGATACAGACTGTTAATATCTAATGATCCAATCCACTCGTGAATACCTTCTTTAGGATAAGCAACATACGCACCAGCGGCTCCTGCATCCTCTTCTTGACTGTCATCTTTTTTAACACGATTCGGTACTTGAAAACCTCTACGATGACTTTCGTTAATGATAGCCTGTTCAGTTACAGCCACAGCTCCCATAGTTGTAGTAATTAATACTGTACATTCGTGCGCCAGTGTGTTAGCAAGGTCAAGGAATTTAAGTTTGTTATCAAGTTTGTTTAACAATGCACAGTCTTGCCTATTATATTCAACAAACTTACGGAAGTCATTGTTGTATAATTGATCAAGGGTGCCTTCGTAAACAGTCTTAGATTCACCTATTTCCATTTCTCCAATTGCGTCTAATCGATACGTGTGTCGTTCTTCATAAGTGTACTTTCGATACAGTTCAAGACTGTCTAAGTGTACACGACCAACCAGGTCATAAGTAGTGGCTTTCTTTCCATACTTCTCATACTCACGTTTCTTAGGATATTGATCCCATAGACACATTCTGCGTGTGTCATCTTTACTGAGTACTTTGGTAATACGATTGACAGTGTAAGGCATATCGAAGCCTTCCGAATTCCAACCACTAAGTACATCCGCATCTTGAATAAGATTTAAGAATGTATCCAGCATGTCTGCTTCGTTATCAAAAATATGTGTATTAGGGAATTCTTTAACCTGTTCATGTGCTTCTTCTATACTCATTCCCTTGGGAGGAATTGCCAAACAGACCATGGTCTGCATCCATTGTAAGTAAACAGCAATCGCAGTAATTGGCATAAATGCATCTTCTGGAGAAGCATAACCTCGTTCTGGATCAAAGTCTACCTCAATGTCCCAAAACGCTACATTGAGCTTGGGTGCATCTTGGTTAATATAGTTTTCGCTAAGACAAGCGACTACAGGGTTAATGTCAGCTTCATAAAGCTGTTTCCCACTGTTAATTTTAACTTCTTTGTGGAAGTCTTTGGTGTTTTTACAGACAATACGACTTAGAGGTTTTCCGTAAATTGATTGGAATTTACCTCTGGAATCTTCGTAATAGAAAGTGTAACGTACAGGGAATTCTTTAAATTCTCTTTTACCGTCTTTGTTTCTTTCTACTACTCGAACAATATCTGTATCTCTATCGAAATATGCGTCTACGTACAAGTTAGTTCTCCTATGCAATTTACGGCTTGCAAATACCTGCTTTGCGGATTATGGCCTCGCCTGCCTTCTATGTTATATTTAATTAATTATCATTCTAACAAGACCGAAGGTGTCAATTGCGGTAAGCAAGATATAATTAGCCAGCATACCAAAGGAACGCCGACTATAAGCGCACCAAGCGTATATAGCACAACCTGTAATCCAAACTGGGTACAGGGCAAGAAGGGGAGGAGTAGGCACGGTAACGGCCATAGTGATAGAACAGCCAATAGATATAGCCCAAGCAAGGACCTCAAGACAAAAACGTACTCTATTACTTTGGTAGTCATCTTTTATCCACTGTATTGTTGGTGCAAAAATGCTGCCAATCATTGATCATCCGGCAATCTGCCAGTAACACCGAGAATCATCTCAATATCATTCCATGCTTGTTCGTGTTCTTTCCAATTGTCTTTATGTGCAATAGTGATTGCTTTATTGATAATGCCGGGTTTGATTTCCAATTCTTCTGCTACTGCTTTGACAGTTTCTTTCAAACCTTCTTTTAAATCTTCAATTTCTCGAAGTACAGTAGAGCCTTCGTTAATTAAACGCTCTAATTTGGCTTTTTCTTCTGGCCCGTACATGCGTGTTGACATTAGTGTCTCCTTAAAATGTAATTATACATTAGTTAGCGTTGTAAGTCAACAACAGTTTTAATATTGTTAGCCAAATGGATTGACTAAATGGACTAATACTACTATAATAAAAACATGAAAAAACTTATTTTGATTACTGCCCTGCTTACTAATGTAGCCCATTCTCAAACATTTCATGATTGGGATAATCCTTCAAAGAAGTTTGATATTAGTGGTACACACGATATTCAAATTAAAGTTATTGCTACAGACGATGTTCAAAAGTTATGCGAACGAGAAAGTCGCAATAGAGGATTTAGCGGATTTGGCTACACTGTGAACAGTTGTGCTTTTTGGAACGATAATAAAACACAATGCACTATCATTACTCCGAAAAAAACATCCATGCACATCTTAGGACATGAATTACTTCATTGTGTAAAAGGTAGCTGGCATTAAAAAAGCACCCCTGGGGTGCTTTTTATTAGAATCGAAACGCTGATTTAATCCTTGCAAGGATTTCGTCGTCTTGATAACGAACACTTTCTCCTGCAAAATTACCAATGTCTTTATTAACTGCTTGTTGAGCAGGAGTCTGTGTTGAACCACCTGTTAACGCTGCCTTTTCTTTTTCTAATCTTGCAATGATCTGCGAATTCATTTGTGGATACTTCTTATATTTGGCTAATTGAGCATCAATCTCTGCTGCTTTTGGATTAGCCGCTGGACTTGCTGCCTGACCACCTGCCGCGGGTGCCTGTGCCATTTGTGTTGCTGTAGGACCACCTTGACCACCACGGCCTGCGCCAGCTGTACTTGTGCCTACTCCGGATGTAGTAGTTACACCCATTTTTTGTGCAGCCGCTTGTAGAGCTTTTGTCGTTGCAGGACCAATTTGACCATCAGGTGTTAAACCGTTGTTTTTCTGGAATAACTTAATAGCATCTGGCGTAGTCATCTTTAATTGATTAGCAATTGACTGACCAACTGGATCTACTTTGAATCCAGGTTTTGCTGCCGCCGGCTTTGCTGGACTTGCTGCCTGACCACCTGCTGGCTTACTGCCTGCTACAGTCATACCTGCTTCAGGTGCAGCACCCGGCGGCAATTCTAAAGGAGCATCTGCTACGCTTGTATATTTTTCACCTGTCTCTGGATTAATACCTGCAGGTACTTCTGCTGGCTTAGTTGGTGCAGCTGGACTTGCTGCCTGTGCTGGTTTGTTCTTAGGAAGATTAGGATTACTTCCTGGCACATACGGAGTGCCGTCATCATTAGTTGCTGCAACTCCGCCTGGGCCTGTAGTAAGTTTACTACCATCGCCCATGTCTTGTGTTTTAGTCTGATTCTTAGGAAGATTAGGATTACTTCCTGGAATGTAAGGAGTACCATCATCGTTAGTTGCCGCTGATGCGCCTGTCTTTGGATCAGTAGTTAATTTGCTACCGTCACCCATATCTTGTGTATTTCCTGCAGCCGGGCTTGCCGCCTGACCACCGGCCGCTGGAGCTGCTGGAGTTGCTGGTGCTGCCGCTGGGTTAGTAGCTGCACCACCTCGACTTAACCCACCTTGTGCTACAGCTGGTGCCGCCGCTGGTTTACCTTTGTTAGGAGCTCTCATTAAAATGTACTGATCGTTAATATCAGGTTTGCCACCACCCTTAGTTAACCATGCTTGATCTTCTGGACTCATAGCTGCAAACTTAGTAGCATCTGCGCCCTGATAAGGATTAGCAATCGGAGCTTCTTCTAAACCAAATTCTCTTAAAAGCATTTGAGCAATAGAACTGTTAAAAACAATACCTTCGTCAGTTTTCTTTTTACCCGTGTCTAATGTTTCCTTGCAATCAGCCACCATTTGTTTTAGTTCTTTCTGATCACAATCAGGATGCATTTTACAAATTTCTGCTGCGGATTTTCCATCCTGACACATTTTTTTAACGTGTGACATTGGCGGGCATTTCTTTTTGTCAGTGTGTACTTTCTCTTCAGATTCCATTAGATTTTGCTTATTATTAATAAGTTCTAATTTCTGCATTAATGCTTTTAAGTCCATTTTGTTCCCCAAATTTCTTATACTATATTTATGCTCACTTCCAGGATTCTGAGTAGCGAATTCAGCCGTCCCGCGCCAGCAGCCTGCGCACACTTATATAACGCAAAGGTCCTAAGGTAGTGTGTTCTTATTGTTCACCTTTTGGTAAAACGTAAACTTTGTTCCCTGCAAGAATACCAATTAATCTGCCAATACTTCTAATTCCAAGCATAGCAAGTGGAATAGCATACATTGTACCGCCACGTGGTCTAATACCGCCTGGCTCTAAGTGAACCATTTCGTAATCTTTTCCATCAATTGTAACAGTCTGCGCTTCCCTATTGGCTGCATCAACTGTGGGCAGTGATCCGCCTACAAGCGGCTTAGGTGCTTCGGGAGCAGATGGCTCAGCTGGAGTATTTGGTTTGCCTGTTAGACGATTAATATTTGGATCAGGTAGTGAGCCGTCTGCGTTAGGCACTACTCGTTCCATTACTTTTTTTGCTACAATACCAGCAAGTTGATCCGCACGATCTTTATATCTGCTATTACTCTCTGCAAGTTCGTTTTCAACAGCTTTAAAATATTTGCCAATCATACTGGGCTTTGCGCCTGTTGCTACATTTAATACTGGACTGGTAATAGTTTCTCTTTCCTCTACTGAGTCATTATGGTAGACTGCAATACTTTCTGCTTGAGTTAAACGATTTAACGGACCTTGCCCTTCTCTAACTACTTTAACAAACTTTGACATACTATCAACACCTTCTACAGGTTTTGATGCGGCACCGTCAATTGCCTGTAGAATTTTTTTCATGTCCATGATTTAGCCCTTTAGACGACCATCTTTTTCTGCTGACTTTAACATGGCTGCACGATCTCCGTAGCTACCACGCTTGACATCTTTAGCCGCAGACTTCTCGCCCTTGGTAGGATTCTTGACATGCTTTAATGGATCAAACTTGTCGCCTTCATACATACTACCACATTCTTTCAAGCCATGTACTGGACATGACTTACCTTTAGCAGAGTGATTGCATTTTGCTGTAGCTTCTTTAACTTTGGCAAAAGGATTAACACCTTTCTGCGGACCTGCTTTTTTGTTAGCGGCGGCATCTTTCATTTTTTCTTTCTTGTTGCCATCATTGTCAAGGTCTAAGAAGTCTGGCTTTGAGCCTTCTTTAACACTGTTAGGATAGCGTTTAGCCAGGCGTTGAGCTTCGTCGGGCTTAGGACCATATGCAGGATCGGGCATATCATAACCAAGTTTATCTTTGATTTTGTTGATTACACCCGGTTCTGTTCTGTCTACATAGTTGTTTTGACCGCGAGCATCCATTGACCATGCACCAGCGGCAGCAGCGGGATAGTTCTTGGCAGAATACCCTTGCCCTGCCATCTTGTCAAGACTTCGTGATGTAGCAAACTGCTGGTCCGTGTTTGGAGTTTTGTAATTGTTGGCGTCTGGACTGATAGCACTGGGTCCTGCTTGATTTCTCTTTGGACCTGCTGTACCGGGCCCAAACTCTTCAGGTACCTTTCCTTTCTTATTGCCTTCTTTCATTGCAGGATTAGTTGGTCCCGGAGTTTGCGGACTCCAACGCTTACCTTTGTGTGGGCCTGATGTTACAACAGGATATTGACCATCTTTACCCTTCGGAGGAGGAGCAGTAGCACCGTCTGGATCCATAGGAGCCATTCCTTCTTTAACTGCTTTATCTCTATTGTCAAACTTCTCGCTGTCTTTCATGCCCCATGTCTTGGCACTCTTTGGACTTTGTTTTAGTTTTGGAGACTGTGATTTCTTCTCAGCGGCTGACTGTGATTTAGCATGTGTCTTAACGCCCTTGCCTGACTTCTCTTCAGCCTCACCGTCGTCTTTATAACTTGTATTCTTATGAACTACACCTTTGTCAGTTTTAGTTAATTCGCCTGTACGAGTTTTCTTAGTGTCGCCTACTTTAGCTTTGTCATCAAATGCTTCGTCAAGATCCTTCTCGTTTTTCTTTTTAAGTTTGTTTAACTTGACTTTAGCCTCAGTTAATTTTCGTTGAAATTGTTTACGGACATCTTCAGTATACATATCAGAATTTTCAATCTTATTGCCATACTCGCTAAATTTCATCTCGTACTCTAAGTAGTGATATACGCTGGCAATATAGTCAGCTGATTTAGTAATCTTAGCTTGTACCCAACCTTCAAGCTGGTCACCGTCTTTGATCATTTTAAATAGCTTGAAGCTATAGTTGGCCATCTTATACAGATCGGCACGAGCCATCGCAGCTTCTTGGTCATCTGGATGGGGATTATTCATCATATTCATTCCTGGCATGGTTTACTCCGTTATTAGTATATTTAGTGTCTTTTGATCGCAGAACCGCCGAAAAGGCTTGCACCCTTTAATTCGTGAGCACCTTTAGCTGTGCCATCTGCGTTTTTCTTTTGCACGCCTTGTGGTTGTGGCGGCGCTTTAGTACCTGATTTTCCAGGGCTACCTGTGTAGCTTTTTTTGCCTCGTGCAGAACCCGGACTAAGGTGCGGATTTGCCACTGTACCAATGTTACCAGCACTGGTAGATCCTGCTGTTGCGGTTTCTGTAATATCACGTATCTTCATTATTCGCCCTCGAATAAATCTAATGCAATGTTCCAGTGAGCAATGCGATCTTCTAAACCAATAGTGCCACCGTTGATCTTTTTGCTTAATGAGACAATATCGCCGCTGTCACATACTTGATTAAGATTATTCTTTTTCCAGAACCAACAGGCAGTAAGTGTAGCATATGCTGGTTGTCTTAATAGATCCGGATCTTGTACTAAACAGTCATCTTGGAATAAATCGCGACTTGCTTGTGTATAGTTACTACGACCGGTAATTTGCAGGATGCCACGACCACGGAATTTCCATCCGTCACCACTGGCTTCTGGACCGTTACCCATTCTACTACTGTAAATTTTGTTGGCAATTAGTTCGGGCTTGCGCTCGTATTGTAGTGCAGTGGCGTCATCTTTAAAATATTTGCCAAACAATCCGCGCAGACCTTTTGCACCGTAGTTTAAATTTTCTTGTAATATTGTAAAGTCCAAACTCTCGTGTTGACACTGTGCTATGAATCCAGCAACTCGGGCAGGAGTTGTGATGTCAAATAGCGGTAAGTATTCTTCAAATGCGTCGTACCACATTTGCGGATTTTTATTTTTATGGATACACTCAGCTAATTTTTCTGGTGTAAAATTAAATTCAAAACTCATTTTTCTCTCCCTGATTTCATATTAGCCATCCAGTGTGCTAATTGTCCTTTACGGCCGCCTTGCTTGGCAACCTTACGTAGTGTACTTACACTGGCTTTAGTGGGAACACCATGTCTCTTACTATCGCCTTTGTCTTGCGGGTTTTTGCCATCAGCAAAGTTTTCTTCTACACCGCTATCTCCAACATCGCTCGGGGCCATGGGTGCTATTGCCCTAATTGGCTGTATATATTTTTTAGGTTTCTTATTGTACTTCTTAGCACGAACACCTTTTTTATGCTCGTCTAATTCTAACGGTTTAGTGCCAATGTAGTTAGGATACTGTTTGTTAAAGTATCTCATTATTATACCAGCAAGTTGATTAGCTTCGTTTTCTTCAGGACTACCGGTCTCTCCACTGTGTTCACCTAAACGATTTTCCATATGCTGTTTAAAATGCACAAGTTCGTGTGCTAATGTACGTAAAATGTCATTGGGATGACGATTGGCTATGGCTAAATGTATAGCAGTTTGACTATCTACGTATCCGCCGAATGTAGGCTGTTCTTGATCATTAATTTGTTTACTTAAATGTATTTTAGGCAACTTGTTTATTTTAAGAACATGCATTGCAATAGGTAAGAAATCACTAAACATCTCAGGGATGTCTACTTGTAATTTTTGTGCAATAAGTTCTCGTATATTCATTTTTTATCTATCATGTAAGGAAGACTAAACCACAATTTAAACCATTCAACATCGCCAGGTCTTATATTGTTTTTTCTCATTATCTCTGCTTTTTCAGTACCAGCTTGGCCAAACGATTCACCGTAACTTGTTTGTTGCGCTCGGTATTCGTGCAACCTTGCCGCACTACCTAATCCGCCAAGGCCTGATAATGCTTTTAATTCGTGTATAGGATCAGCCGGAGACAAATAACAATCGTCTGGACTGTCTTGATTGATATCGTAGCCGGTCACTTTGTACTGTTTCATTTAAGTGTTGCTCTCAACATCCAACTGTGTTTACGATGTGCATCCATGCGCTCTGCTAAAAAATTACTTAGCCCATTTTCACCAGCTTGTTCGGCAAGCTCGTAAACCATCTTTAACAATTTACTCATCTTATCACTGTCGTTTAACAATTCAATTACCATAGCCTTACTGTCCAATATATCAGTTTCGTCGTCAACTTGAGTTAACATACTAAAACGAGACAAACTTGCCGGAGTATATGAGCCTAACTTGCGAATGTTCTCAGCAAATGGATCAATACTACCGTAGACTTCTTCGTAGATATTACCAAACAACGTATGTAATGATTCAAAGAACATACCCTCTACGTTCCAGTGAAAATTCTGCGCCTTTAATACAAAACTATATTCTGATGCAAACGCTACTTTTAGTGCTTTTTGTAATTCTTCCATTATTTCTTACCCTTCATATCATTGTCGAATTGTTTATTAGTTGCCTTAACAATTCCTTTAAATCTTTTGTTGCCTTTATCGACATTACCTTCTTTATCTGCTTTGCTTGCATCAGCACCTGCTGCTTTTTTGTAACGTCCCAACATGTCAGAACTAAGTTCTGCAAGATTCTTGTTAAGATTACTTACGTGTTCTTTAGGTACACAGTTAGGAACTTGCTTGCTACCTTTCTTTTTCATACCAACCATTTTATGGGTATCCCAGCAAGGATCATTATCTTCTTCTACAGCGGGTCTACCTGGCACTTTGCTACCTATTGGAGTAGCTGGCTTAGCTGGACTTGCACCTTGGCCGCCTGCTGGGCTATCCCACGTTACACATGTTGCAACTTGATTAGGCCATTGACCTGTGTACGTCCATTTAGTACAACGTGGTTGTTGACCAGCCTCCGCCACACCTTGAATTTTACGTTTAGTTAATTCTTGATGTAGTGCTTGTATCTTGTTAGGTGCTCGTGCAATAGCATTACGTATTTCACCTGCTACATTCTTAGGAAGTTTTGATAATACGTTGTTAACAATTTGTTCTGCTTGCGCATTTTGTTGCCCGGGCACTTTGCTCTTTTCAGGTTTTGCCGCTGGATAATCAAAGTCATCATCGTCACCAACCTCTGATTCTAATTGAGATAGGTACGAGTCGTACTCATCTTTACGTGCTTTCCAACTACGTGCAAACTGCATTAAACTTTCGTCTTTTATACGCTTGCCTATGCTGAATAGTATAGGAGGCAACGAGCCACTAATTTCTGTAAAATTAATACGACTTTCACGGCCCTCACTGGCATCTTTTAAAAATGCAATCAGCGGTGGTGCATACTTAGGAGCTTGTTTGGTTAAGGCATACAAATCATTTTGCAATTTGTTAAAATAAAAATTATTAAACCATTGAGCACTTTGACCGGCTGCATTGCGATGAAATCCTTTTAGGCTTCCGTTATTATCTACCCAACGTTTAGCCATTGCTTTTAATTTGCCGTATAATTGCGTTATAGGTTCACCATTGGTAGTAATGCTTTTTAGCGTACTTGGTAATGAAGGACCTTCAGCTAACTCAGTTGGCTCTTTAGCTTTTTTCTTAACAGCTTTAGCCGCCGCCTTTTCAGCATGTGGCATTAAATAATATTTTACAACATCAAAGAATGGCTTGCCTGCAATCAGTGTGTTAGGATCAACTCCTGCTGCCTGTCCAAATGCATCTCTATTATCTGCCGCAACAGCATTACGCAGAGCAGTTGCTGAACTTAGACGAGGAGTTTCTTGTTGTTGTATATTAGGAAAATTATAAAATCCATGCGCACCTTCTTTACCGTTATACTGTACCAGTGCCTTGGTAACCCATGCTTCGTCAGTATAAACATTTAATACAACATTGCCATATTTTTTATAAACTTTACTTGCTAAAGTTAACCAGCTAACCTCTGCAATGATATGTCCTTTGATCTCTGGATATACAGCTTCCATTGCTTTGACTTTAATATCAAATGGTAACGGATCTTTAGGACCTTGTGTACTTTTATTAGTACCAACATACCATGCCGAATTCTCTGAAGCCATTTCCCACGCTTTCATGTGGCCCATGTGAGGAGGATTAAATCTGCCAAAAATAATACCAACAGATTTATCACGCTTTGATTCAAATAGATGTCTAAGCAGCATATTATTTCTCGTCGTAGTGACCGTTTTCAATATTGTCAGTTTCTATTCTATGTAGATCTGCACATATCTCTGCACACATATCTTTTTCAAGATCCGGCTCTAATCCTTCAACTTTAAATTTGTTGTTATATTGTTCGTATGCATTCTTTACTAATGATTCAAACGCACGTGATTTTACTAATTTTCCAGACTCTACATACTCTTTAAAGCGATGCATTACTGGAAAGTATTGCTTTCTATAAAAATCTGGATCATTCTGCATAAAGCAGATGAGATCGTCTTTTAAGTCGTAGCCTAATTCTTTTTTATGTGTATTAGCGTTGAATAAATCTTCTATTTGCATAATTTCTCCGGATGTTACACTGTATAAATTACAGTCGTAAAAAATCCCTTATTTCGATGTATTTATCGAAATAAAGGATCAAGGTTATGCTTTAATAACCGAGTCTATTTTTGCTATGTCACCGCCTAAGAACACTCGCACCATGGTTAGTGTCTGCGCTCCCTTAACATAAAAGTAGCCGCCGCCCCAACTACTATCTTTATTTAGGTGTTTTTTCACAGTAGGTGTCAGGCGTATTTTTTTATTAGTCTCTGCCCATGTTACAAACTTATTGTGATTTTTTCGAGTCCTGCCCATAAAAATTTTATAGTCATAATCTAACTTTTTAACAATCACAGATCCTGCTACTAAATCTGGATTGTTCTTATTTGGCAAGCTAACATACTTAACTCTGCCCTCGTCTACTACCGCTAACTGTTCAATATACTTGCTGTCGTTAGTATAGAAATTAATAAAGGGCTGTTCAACACGCAACTCGTAGTCAGCAAACTTAGATAACATAGTATGTAAATTTTTACAAAACACCGTGTCTTCATCGCTACGTAGTTTAACCCACTGTGGCGAAACTCCAGTAGCTTCAAGTTCATTTAGTCTATCGATAACATTTTCAAGATCGTTGCCTCGAAACCAATTGGCAACAGGGCATACAAGTACAATTTTGTACTTGTATTTTTTCATAAACAGGCTAACTGTGTCTTTAACCTTGATCGACTTCGGGAGTTTCACGTACAGTGATCCTTGCAAGTTTAGGCTTTGATACTAATACCATTTTGTCATCTTCAACAATAATATTTAATGATCCACCGTCTTTGAGGTTACCAAACAACATTTCTCTTGCTAACGGACGTTTGATTTCCTTGTCAATAACACGTTGCAATGGACGGGCACCCATCTTAGGATCAAATCCTTTTTCGATTAACCAATCAATTGCATCGTCTGACACTTTAAATTTAATATTTTTCTCTTTGATTTGATCTTTAAGTTCTAACATAAACTTACCGACAATTTTAATCATTGTTTCTTTAGTTAACTTGCTAAATGTAACAACTGCGTCTAAACGGTTACGGAACTCTGGAGCAAAGAACTTTTTAAGTGCTTTGTCACTGTATGTTTGTTCTTGTGTTCCAAATCCGATAGTATTTTTCTCAGCGTCTTGTGCGCCGGCGTTAGTTGTAATAATTAAGATCAAATTACGGCAGTCTGCTTGTTTGCCATTCGAGCCTGTAATAAATCCATTGTCCATCATCTGTAACAAGATAGTTGACACATCTGGATGTGATTTTTCAATTTCATCTAATAGCAATACACAGTTAGGGCTTTCTTGAATCTTAGTAATCAATAGGCCAGCATTTTCTTCAAAGCCAACATAACCAGGCGGGCTACCAATCAACTTAGATACGCTGTGCTTCTCTTGATACTCACTCATATCAAAGCGTACCAGTTTAGTGCCAAGATGTTTAGCCAGTGCCTTAGCAGTTTCAGTTTTACCTGTACCTGTTGGGCCCATGAATACAAACGAACCAACTGGTTTGTTATCTGCTTTAAGTCCTGCGCGAGCAACAAGAATTTTATCAACAATTTCTGTAATGGCGGTATCTTGTCCGTAGACTTCTTGATTAAGTTGATTTTCGAGATTTGATAATGTACTTGATTCTTGCTCTGCAATTTGCTCTGCAGGCATTTGTACCATTTTAGCAAGTTCAAACTGAATGCTTGCTTCGTTAATAACCCTATCTTCAGCTAACTTTAAATTAAAGCGGCTACACGCACAGTCAATTAAATCAATTGCTTTATCTGGTAACTTCTTGTCAGCTTGATATTTAACTGACAATTTAATAGCTGCCTGCAATGCATCGTCTTTAATTTTAACACTGTGAAATCCTTCGTAGTATTTCTTAATACCTTTAAGGATTTGCATAGTAACTTCTTGTGTAGGCTCATCAACTGTGATACGTTGGAATCGACGCATTAACGCACGATCCTTTTCAAAGTGCTTGCGATATTCTTCCCATGTAGTGCTGGCAATAACTTTGATATTACCTTTACTTAGAGCAGGCTTCATCATGTTAGCAAGATCGTTAGCTGAATTGTTTGCCGAACCTGCACCGGAGATCATATGTGCTTCGTCAATGAATAGGACCGTCTTGCCTTTCTTTTGAAGAGCTTTAATAACTGCTTTAAATCTTTCTTCAAAGTCTCCGCGATACTTAGATCCGGCTAACATAGCACTGATGTCTAAATTATAAACAGTGTAGTCTTTTAAGAAATCTGGCACCGCACCGTTAACAATATTATGTGCAAGACCTTCTGCAATGGCAGTTTTACCTACACCAGGATCGCCTACCAGGATACAGTTATTTTTACTACGACGACCTAAGGCCAATGCGATATTTTCAAGTTCTTCAACTCGTCCAATAACCGGATCAATCTTATTCTTTTTAACGTCTTCGTTAAGGTTAGTAGTAAAGGATTTAAGAGCACGTTCGCTTTGATTGTCTCGAGGAGAATCTTCTTCCTCTGCTTCAACTTCAACTTCACTATTAATATAGTCGTTGAATTTTTCTTTGTCAATGTTAGCTTGTTGGATGTAGTAATTACTCCAGCTACGTTTCTCACTCATCATAGCAAGAAACACATCGGTGGGTTCAATACGCTGGCGCCCGTTAAACAATACCTGTGTGAATGCACGATTAAGCACACGTTCAACTGTTTGTGTTTTTCGGGGCTTTACTTCTGTAGTTGATGCACTGATAATTTCATCACATTTATTTTTTAAGTAATGTTCGAGATTCTTTTTAATGTATTCTGGATCTGCTCCGTATCCTTGAACACAATTTGTAAATGCGTCTTCACACAGCATAGCAAACAATAGATGTTCTATTGTCAAGTATTCGTGATTTAATTTTTTGGCTACGTCAATAGCTTTTTCGAATACTAATTGAAGATCATTACTTGGTTCTACCATTACGTTTCCTTTGTTTTTTAATTGCTAAGTCTAATTTAAATTTGCTTATCTTAGAGGTAAAGCATATACCGTCTAAGTGTTCGAGTTCGTGTAAAAAGCATCGTGCATCAATGCCGTCAAATCTTATTATACACTTATTATTATCTCTGTCAAAGAATTCGGTTACTACGTTAAAAGGTCTACTCACGTGAAAGAATAGTCCTGGAAAACTTAAACAGCCTTCTTCGCCTTGTTCAGACTCGTCACTTACTGCAATAATCTTAGGATTAAACACAGCAAACGGTTCAGTTACGCCTTCAAGATTACGTGTCATAATTGCAAATACTCGAGCTTCAACGCCAACTTGATTTGCAGCCAGACCGATGCCATTATGTTCCCACATCAGCTTAACCAGTTGTTCCTCAAGATCTCGTGGATCTATGATTGGGTTAGCAAAGTCAAACTCGGGTAATTGTTTATCGAGTATTGGATTTGGATGAGTTATTAATTTCAGCATACAGGCTTTCTAACTTTGTTTTTAGGATTGGATCTGTGATTGTTAACATGTCAACCTTTACACGAACTATCAAGTTTCCTTTAAACTTAGTATTGATATTCGTAAAACCTAATCCTCTATGCAAAAATTCTGATCCGTGTTGTACACCTGGATTTAAATTAATAGGTATAACTTTGTCATCTGGTGTGTTAATTGTTTTTCTACAACCTAACATCGCTTCAAATGCGTTGATATTAACGAATGTAATTAGGTCATCGCCATGTCTTTCGTATTCAGGATCAGGTTCTACTATAACTGTAACATTAAGGTCTCCCTTAGGTACATTAGCTATTGCGTCATCACCCATACCGCCGTACTTGATAACCTGACCACTATCTATGCCAGCTGGTACTTTTATAATAACATTTTGATCACGGCCTGACGGAAGAGTAAAATTAGCTTCAAGTTCGGCACCGTTGAATGCCTGTTTAAGAGATATAGTGCATCTAATGTTTAAATCTCTATTACGCGGTCGACGTTGCCCGCCCTGACGTTGAAAAAATTGTTCGAACGGGCTTCCACCGAATACCTGTGAGAACGGGTCAAACGGGTTACCAGTATTGAAGTGAAATTCGTGAAACCCACCACCATGATGCATTCCGTTACGTTCAGCATCGTATTGGGCACGTTTTTGCGGATCGCTAAGTGTGTCATACGCTTGCGATATTTCTTGAAATGTTTTTGTGTCACCGCCTCGATCAGGATGATTTTTCATAGCCAATTTTTTGTAGGCTTGTTTTATCTCCTCCTGCGAGGCAGTTTCATTTACGGTTAAAGTTGAATAATAGTCCATAGTAATATTATATAGCACTTAGACTAAAAAGTCAACTATTCTCTTGGAGGCATATAGTCGCTGTCAATTGGGCCAGTTGATGGTGGCTTACGTACATTTGGCATTGAGGTTACTGCTGGAGACGCTGCCGCTCCAAATCCTGTATTGCTATTACTGCCGCCTGGTATTGGAGTTGTGCCCCAACTTGGTGCTGGTGCATAACTTGTGCTTGGTGCTGGTGAACCAAAGCTACTGGAGTTGCCGAAGCCTCCTGATTGCGGTTGGCCAAATGTTGTTGGGCTGCTCGCAAATCCTGTTGTTTGTGTTTGTAGTCCGCCATTGTTTGCTCCTCCAAGTTTTTCCTGTGTACGACCAAATGCCGCAATACCTAAAACTGCACCCATTGCAATATGGAATAGGCCTGCACCTTGTAGTGTCAGTGGATTCCACTGCGTAATTGGGCTATGAGTCATTGTTTGTAATAGACTCCAGAGGATTGGAAATATAACCATGTCCATGGTGCAAACTAACATGTACATCCAACCCATCATTGGACGCCATTTTGAATTCATCCAATCTTCTTTTTTTGTTTCGCTTGCGCTTTTTACTTCTTCGCTCATTGGTTAATCCTGCTGTTATTTAAAAGAATAAGAATACACCTTGTGCTGATAGCAGTATGCCTAATCCAGCAACAAAGAAACTACCCCAAAACATGCCCATACTAACTGCAAGAATACTTGCCGATAATACAACAATGCTCAATTGATACATCGTACTTGCATATCCAATCCATGGACTACGCTTTTTAGCTTCGTCGCGCTCTGCTTCTAATGCACGAGCTTTTTCCATTAGCTCTTTCTTACCTTCGCCAGTTTTAGGATCACTTTCGTACCGATCAATCTTGGCCTGTAGTTTAGCCATCTTTTCTGTATCTTTACGATAAGTAGCATCGTCTAATGATTGCTCGGCAAGAGTTTGTTTAATACTCTTAGCTTGATAGAACGCCCAAACATTGTTTGCTGAAATTGTGTTGTTTAAGGTTTTACTGCTTAGATTGCCACCGTACCAAGAGTTAACTGCTAACAATAATGCAAACACAGAAATAACCATACCTGCTTTGTCTTTTAGCTTTGCCTCACGTTCACTACGTGATCCTACTGGAGGTTTTGGTGCGTCTGGATCTTTTGGTTGTTTAGTAACTAAATTTAACACTGAATCTATTAATGCCATTTATCGCTCCTGCTTAATGTATTAGTATTTAATCAAAATCCAAATATATTCTTCTTTGGTTCTATAACAAACTTTTCTGCAATGGCAGCACCTTTAGACCTAACATGCGGATCGGGACTGGTTAACATTTCATTGATCAAAGCTGCTTTGGCCATCTTGTCCATTGTTTGATCTTTAGATACTGATTTTTGTACTTCTGGATTAGTGGCGCAGCCTACTAACGCTATTGATGCAATGATTAATGCAATTTTCATTTTATGCTCTCGTATATTTTCTTTTGTGTATCATACCACTCTTGCCAACCTTCTACTTTAGTTGAACACTCATAGTACAATGTGTAGTTGTGTATTACAACTTTTAACATTTCTGTTATCGCCACCTTATCACCTTCAATTTTTCTCAACTGCTCGCATTTGTCTTTTAATACTTGCGGTGCTTCTGGAAACTTAGGCTTAATAGGCACAGCGGTAGTGCAGGCAGTTAGTAATACAACAGATAATATAGCAAGGTATTTCATTTCTTACCCTCTGCCGCTTTGTTCATTTCGGCCGCTGCATTATGTGCATCAATAATGACCTTAGGTACAGGACACTGCTCAATGTATTTTACAACTTCTTTGTCTTGTGTAATAACACGATCAACATATTCAATCTGTGTCTTACCTTTTTCTTTAATAACTGTGGTCTTAGTAACAATCTTTTCTTGAATTTCTACGTTCTTAGTATTAGAGGCTTCTTCAGCCAACTTAACCTTATCTTCTAAGTCTTTGATCTTAGCTTCCCATACTGCATTGGTATTGTTAGCACTTACAAACCATATACTAATCAACAAGCTAACAACGCTAACTGCCTGTATAGGGAATTGGTATTGACTGACAAATGGTATACGTTTTAATAGCCATGCTGCTAATAAGCCTACTATGCTGGCTATAAGCATAGTAGTCCATATCCACTCAGGTAATAGGCTTAGCATCCATTGAAATTGCCACATTATACTTTCTCCAATACCACTGCGTAGCCTTCATTTTCAAAGACAAAACTATTGCCAATTTTAGAAATGTTATAGTTTCCAAGGTACTTAGTCATGTATAATATTTCTGCAATATCTCTACCTTCAATCATCATAGGGCCTTTTAGATTTTCATACACGTTGTGCCTTGGACCTGAGCTGGTAATACGCATACGCAATGGATCGCTGTATTTTCTTCTAAAGATAATATCGTCATCATCTACAGCAATACTTTCAAGGTAGCTTTTATTAAAAAAGTTACTAAAGTTATTCATGTGACTTTCTTTAATTTGCATTTCGTAGTCGGCGCCGGTAGTTGGTATAGTTTCTGTTAAACTTGTTTCGTCTGCAGGAATTGAGCTAAAACTTTTATGATATCTAAATTTAAATTTATCAATGCCAGTTAGCTTACCTACTCCGTCAAGTAGTTCCATAACCTGTTCACCAATACGTCTATTACGTTCGATTTCTACAAACACTTTATAGTGACCGTTTTCTAATTCTCCGGGAGTTGCATCGGCATCAAGGACAAAATCGTAGCCACGTTCCACAAAGTTTACAAGGTCTGTAGCAGGTGCAAGGTCTTCTACAGTAAAACTAATTACTACAACGTCTTTATCAGACCCCATTTTTGAAGCATAGCTGTCTACTTCAAATACATCGTCGACAAGATTGTGTAAATCTCGTGCTGTTAATTCTTCATTAAGCTGTTGGGACACTTGGTGCTCCTCCTGCAGGCGCTGCCGCTACATCTGCTACTGCATCATCAGCCGGCTCAGCTGGTGCTGCTTGAGCACCCTCAGTTCTTCCAATCCCCATGCTTTCTCGCATCTTAGTCATATACCCGTTAAATGTATCTTCAACAAGTTTTTTAGGCATAATGATCTCTACTACCCATATAGGTCTACGATCAAGTTTTCCTTTTTTGGTTCCGGGTCTAAAATCGTCCGGGGTCTTAATTTGTCGAGGCTCTACGATAAAAGATTTTTTATATCTTACTTTACAGCCGTAGTCGAGCAGGCGTTTTCCCGCCATAGGGTCAGGCATCTTATTTTCTGGCCATATAAAACTTGCCGATACCCAATGTCTTTCAACAAGAGGCCCTTCAGCGAGTTCACCGTCTTGCCAGTTTTTATAGACATACATGTCCATTTCATCGAGTACACGTTCGAAGTCTTTGAGCACAGATAGCGAACTATTTGCGCTGTAGATTGATTCTACGTTTTTAATAACGTCTAAAATATCAAGCATTGTTATTCCTTGAAGCTTATACTTATTTATCCAGCCCAAAACGATATCATATCTTATTACTTTTGTCCAAAATGACTAAGTAATAGTGTAGGACCTCTGTAGTTACTGAGGCGGTCGCTACATGTCCTGCTTTACTAAAAGTGGGAGATACTTAATGAGTAAAAACAATCGAGTGAAAAAACGTTTTACCTCCAATGTTAACGTGATTGATTTCCAAGCATATGCACCTCAAAAGAAGCATAGAGTAACACTGTTGCCTCGCAATAAGAACCAAGAAACTTATCTTAAAACCTTACAAGACGAAAACAAGCACATTGTGTTTGCTATCGGCCCTGCAGGCACGGGTAAGACCTTGTTGGCTGTGCAGAACGGTATTAAACTATTGCAAGAGGGCATGGTTGATAAAATCATTGTAACAAGACCCGCCGTTTCCGTAGATGAAGATTTAGGATTCTTACCAGGGACGCTTAATGAAAAGATGGCACCATGGACAAGACCGATATTTGACGTATTAGGAGAATATTATCAAGCAAAAGATATAGAAACTATGTTACTTGAAGGAGTAATTGAAATAAGCCCACTCGCATATATGCGCGGCCGCACGTTTAAGAATGCTTACATTATTGCGGACGAAATGCAGAATGCAACTCAAAACCAGATGAAAATGCTATTAACTCGATTAGGCGAAAATAGTAAAATGGTAGTTACTGGAGATCTTGCTCAAGCAGATCGATTAAACGACAACGGTCTAATTGATTTTTGCAATTTACTCGAGTCTCGTACAACCTTAAAATATATCGATGTAGTACGCTTTGAACATAAAGACATCGAAAGGCATAATGCCGTAAAGGAAATTTTACAAATATACGGAGATTAAAGAAAGGGTGCTCAGGCACCCTTTCTTATTTGTTTCACTTCTACGCCTGATTTTTCAAGGAAGCGGACTCCTGCATCATCCCTATAGTTTTCACTATAATATACACTACGAATACCTGACTGATAAATGAGCTTGGCACAGTCGAGACAAGGCATGTGAGTAACAAATAAGTCAGCCCCAAGACCACTGTTAGTAGACTTCGCCAGTTTTGCAATAGCGTTTGATTCAGCATGTAATACCTCTGGTTTAGTTTTTAATTCGCCTGTTTTAACAAGTTTCGATCCTACTCCATATTCTGTTTGAAATTCTTCTACTTCATATTCGCAGTTGTTATCCCATCCTGCCGGCATACCATTGTAGCCATAGCTGATAACACTGTCGTCTTTTACAATGACTGCACCTACTTGCAATCTACGAGCATGACTAAGTTGAGCAGTCCGGCTTGCCCAATCCATGTATAACTTTATAAACTTTTCTTTCATAGCCTTGCAAGTCTAATCAAGGTAGCAGCCAAATTAATTTCTGCATCGCTAACCAGTGTGTGATCTACAAGACCCTGTTTAATAATTAAAACTGCACTGTCTTGTTGCTGTTCATCTCCAAACAGTGTAATATTATCGTACATCCAGCGATAGATATCCTCCATCTCCTCGGGACGAGCTTGACTACACAACAGTTTACGGGCTTCGTTAATTTTGCCTTTCTTAAACAGATTAACCATTTCAATTCTGTAGTCTGTGCTGTCGTCTGCTTCTTCTGCGCTATGTAACTTTCCTTCAAGACTGTTCATTTGTACATTGTTAATACATTTGCGCAGGTCTGGATAAGTTGCTTTAACATAGGTATCTAAAGTATCAAGATCAAATTCGACATTTTCTTCAACAAGGATTGTAGCAACTCTTGCTGTAAACTCATTAAAGTCAGTTTTTTCAATGTGCAATCGCTGACATCTACTGTGTAACGGGGGAATTAATCTATTAGGGTAATTGCAAGTTAAAATAAATCTAACACTATGACTATAGTCTTCCATCAAGTTACGTAGAGCAGGTTGAACTGATTGCGGATTTAAATAGTCCGCTTCGTCAATTAGTACAACTTTAAAATTGCCAAAGGGCATAGTTTGACAAAAGCCAATCAGTTTGTCTACCCATTCAATTTTACGACCTTCTTTACTGCCGTTTGCAAACATAATGTCGCTATCTTGCACTTCGAGTAGGTTAAGTAATACCTTGGCCAAGGTAGTCTTTCCAACACCTGCATTACCGCTAAACATTAGATGCGGAATAGATTCATCTTTAACCCATGCTTCAATTTGCGATTTTTGATGCTCGTCTTTAAACACGTAGCCATCTAATGTATTAGGGCGATATTTTTCAACCCACAGTTCTTTTGCCATTACACGTTATCCTTATTAATCATAATTATTCCCTTGCTCCCACTGCGGAGATGTTCATACTAATTACCCAGCGTTCCTCGTCACTGTTTGATTTCTCAGTAGCATGTCGAATAAACGGAGCAAAGAATATAACTTTGTTATCCTCTACTGCAATAGGTTGCCCTGTTGGTATTTCGTAATTTCTTGTAGTATTATAGCCCATCCAGTGATTTTCTAACGGATCCACTAACAATAAGCGTCCAGAGTTCGGCGGTGCGCTAACATATGCGGAAATAGTGAGGTCGCTTAGTTGATGCGTGTGATAATTAGTCCATCCACCGCGTCCATGTTTATTCATCCAACTGTCTGTTATCAGTAGACCTTTGTATTTGAAACCCCAACTTTTTAAAATCTTGTTAGCTTGATTGTATGACCAATGCACAAACTCTTTTAGTTCTGGCCAGGTATGCGGACCTTTATCCTTGTCGTATGCTGTAGAAACTGCATTGCCCATTTCTAATATACCAGTGTCACTGACAACGGGTAAATTATAAATTGTGTTTCTTGCCTTGTTTATAATTGTGTCTTTATCAAAGTAGTAGTAACCTTCATGCACTAATGGCATACCAATGTGTTTGGCTGTTACGTCAACTGGCGTCTTCATACCAGTTCCTCAACAATGCCTAACACTTCAGCAAGTATAAGACAAACGCCTGCCATTAGCAAGTTACCTGTAAT
>Ga0209191_1000315_pt1 | contig 38073 bp, 65 predicted proteins | sample S_130626_EF_Meta_FD_187320 | JGI IMG/M metagenome (GOLD analysis project Ga0209191, IMG submission 187320) | Freshwater microbial communities from Lake Simoncouche, Canada to study carbon cycling - S_130626_EF_MetaG (SPAdes) (version 2) | ecosystem: Environmental > Aquatic > Freshwater > Lake ...
GCACACGCTGATTTGAAGAAAATCACTCACACACAATTTGCCGACACACAGCGTTATAATCCAGAAACTGGAGATAACTTGAGTTTGATTGAGCAACTAGGTGTATTCTATGCTCCAGCTGGCGCTGCACTTCGCGCCACTTTCATCGTTGATCCAGACAACGTTATTCAACACGTTACTGTCAACAACTTGAACGTTGGTCGTAGCCCAGAAGAAACACTTCGCGTATTGGATGCGCTACAAACTGGCGAGCTATGTGCTTGTAACCGTACAGTAGGCGGAGAGACACTATAATGGCATTTATCGACGCTATCAAAGAAGCGTTGCCAGACTACGCAAAAGACACCAAGTTAAACTTAGACGCTGTCCTTTTGCGTAGCACATTGGATGCAGATGTGGCTATAGGTTGTGCCGTGGCCGCACTCGCCGCAACTGGTAACGGTAAGGTACTGGCTGTATTGTTAGCAGATGCACCTGTATTTGCTGACAGTGCTATGACAGCCGCAAGCATTATGGCACAGAACAATGTATGGTATCCATATGTTGAGATGGCTGATGATCCAGCATTGAAAGGATTGCCAGCAGGCCTACGTATGAATGCCATTGCCAGTCACGGTGGAACTACTAAGTCAAACTTTGAAGCATTTAGTTTGGCAGCTAGTATTGTTGGCAAGTGTCACTTCTGTGTGAAAGCACATTACGAAACATTGAAGACAGAAGGCTATACAGTAGAACAACTTCGTGACATTGGCCGTATTGCCAGTGTTATGAATTCAGTGGCAAAGGTATTAAACAGTTAATAAATAAAGTACAGGAGGACACAACCTATGAAACAGAAAAAGCTATTAGCTAGACTGTACAGGGCTTGCGTCGACCACGATACAGAAACGGTTTCCGAACTGCGTAAAAAAGAGTTCGCTAAGATACTGAAACATAAGGCCGAAGGTAAACCATTTACAGCTAAGTGGGTACTAGTAAGGATTTAAGTTCGTAACACAAACGTAATCTTTAAACAACGATACTACGGTAAATATTGCTATGCAAAAAACTTACCGTAGTATTTTTGTGAGTGATGTCCACTTAGGTACAAAAGACTGCAAGGCGGAACAGCTCAATAATTTTCTCAAGCACAACTCGTGCGACACTCTCTATCTAGTAGGCGATATTATCGATGCCTGGAAGATACAACAAAATAAATGGCGATGGAAACAGAGTCACACTAATGTAGTACGCAGAGTACTAGGACACGCCAAGCGAGGAACTCGTGTGGTGTTCATAGCTGGTAACCACGATGAATTCTTAAGACCAATGATACCATATGGTTTTAGTTTTGGCTCAATAGAAATACACAATCAAATAGAACACATAGGCGCAGACGGCAAACATTATTTGGTTACACACGGTGACCTATTTGATGGCATTACAAGACTAGCACCGTGGATAGCATTTTTAGGGGACAAAGCATATGACTTCGTTCTTGCTGTTAACAGTAAATTTAATTGGATTCGTCATCGTATGGGTTTTGGCTATTGGTCTCTTAGCAAGTACCTTAAGCAACGAGTCAAGAAGGCAGTGGACTTTATGTTCCAGTTCGAAAAGAACCTTGCCAGATACTGCAAGAAGAGGGGATTCGATGGTGTCATCTGCGGACATATACACCACGCAGAAATCAAAGACGTAGATGGTATAACTTATATGAATGACGGCGACTGGGTTGAATCGTGTACAGCACTTGTAGAGCATTGGGATGGTCGTTGGGAAATAGTAACTTGGACAAAATCAAATGACAAAGACGATACTTATAGTAACTGATAACTTACCGGAGCAGATCAATGGCGTTGTCACAACATATAAAAATATTGAGGCTTGTGCGCTTCTGGATGGTTATCGCGTTGTTTACATTACTCCCGGGGACTTCCGCTACTTTGATTGTCCTGGCTACAACGAAGTCAAGATTGCCCTTACTTACCAACGCAAAGTGGGCAAGAAGATTGAGGCGCTCAGTCCGGATTATATCCATATCGCCACAGAGGGTCCTCTTGGTCTGTGTGCTAGAAAATATCTTTCAAAACATAATTTTAGGTACAATACTGCTTATCATACTAAGTTCCCTGAAGGACTTAGAGCCCTATTTGGAATCCCTGAGGCAGTTACTTGGCCTTTGGTAAGATGGTTCCATAAGCACAGTGGCAAAGTACTAACCACAACTGACACAATGGTCAAGGAGTTACAGGCACACGGTTTTGACGGCGATGTTATTCCTTGGACTCGCGGAGTTGATCGTACGATATTCAATCCAAGTCAACGAACCGGCACAGTGGTAAACGGGCCTATACTGGTTTGTGTTAGCCGTGTGAGTAAAGAAAAGAATTTAGAAGCATACTTTGAAATGCCCTATGCGGGTGTTAAGTTTATGGTAGGCGATGGACCTATGCTGGAAGAGTATAAGGCCAACTACCCTGACGTAAAATTTGTAGGCGCCAAGCGCGGTCTAGAACTTGCCAAATACTTTGCTATGGCAGACGTGTTTGTATTTCCCAGCCGTTGGGAAACATTTGGACTAGTGATGATTGAAGCAATGGCCTGCGGTACTCCAGTAGCGGCTTACCCTTGTCAAGGCCCATTAGATGTAGTCGATGAAGGTATTACAGGTTGTCTTAATGATGATTTGAAACAGGCAGTCAACGATGCACTAATGCTAGACCGACAGCGTGTTTGGGAAGGCAGTGGTCGTTGGACTTGGGAACGTGCTTGGGAGATATTCCGCGACAATCTCGTAGAAAAATCGGGTGCAAGATAGGGCATCACTGGAACCCGTAACCAGTACTAACACTAACTCCTTTTAATGAATTTCACTATATGATCTGTGGTGATTTCGTCATATAATAACGATACATACTAATGCAGTATGTATTTTTATAAAGGAGTACTATTATGTGGACAAAACCAGAAGCAGTTGAAATGCGTTACGGATTCGAAGTCACTATGTACGTGATGAATCGATAATAAAGACCTAGCCCACTTCGGTGGGCTTTCTCTTGACTTACATTTCTAATGATGTTATAGTATGTTTTATGATTGAAATTTTCGGAGGACTTATGTTAGATTGTTTAATTATGGGTGACAGTATTGCAGTAGGTACAGCCCAAGTGCGAAAAGAATGTGTTTCATATTCAAAAGGCGGCATTAACAGTTATCAATGGTTGAACGCTAACGTGGGCAAAAGTCCCTACGTTGCTAAAACTGTCATTATCAGTTTGGGATCAAACGATCACAAGTATGTTAAAACAGAAACGGAATTGCGTACCATTCGCGAACTAACCAAAGCAGATCGGGTATATTGGATACTGCCAGCGAACAAGAAAGATATGGCTGACATCGTGTTTAAGATTGCAAATGAGAATCACGATAGAGTTGTAAAAATTGCAGACTTATCCACTGACGGTGTACATCCTACCGGCAAAGGATATAAGATGATTGCCGAACAAACAAAATGAAAATACAACCAATCTTTCCCAGCTTTATCGGAATCGAACAGCTTAATGACCTTATAGATACAAAGGCCATTGAGGACTACTGTTACAAAAAGGAAAGAGAGTGCGTTAATCAAAAGTGGTTAGGTGGCTGGCAAAGTACTGCTACCATCCTAGATGATCCAGAGATGGCTCCATTGATCTCTGTGATCACTGATCGATTGCTGGGTATCAAAAAGATGTACGGTCTCAAGGAAGAAGCTGCGGTCAGGCTTTGCAACGGATGGATCAATATCAACGAATCTGGAAATTACGGGCTGAATAATAATCCACCCCACTTACACGCAAACTATTTTGTGTCTGTGGTCTACTATGTTAAGGCAGAGCCAAAAGCAGGCGATCTGTGTCTAATCGCACCGTTCCACGATATTGAGTATACTGTTCCGTTTTCATCAATTGAAAACCACACGGTCTATAACAGTGCTAGATGGAACATTACTCCAGAACCCGGTAAATTAATAATCTTTCCAAGTTGGCTGATGCACTACGTTATGGGAAATCTAAGCCAAAGTGACCGCATATCTATAGCATTCAATACCGCTTTGCCACACATTCCCCATCTTGATGCTTGACAAAAACCAAAATCGATGCTATACTATTATCTATAGTAAACAAGTTAGGAGTCTATTTTGAGTATGCACTTAGAAGGTCCGTGGCTGTCAACCACAGGCAAGAAAAAAGGTAAACAAAAATTTGCTTCAGCAGAACACGCAAAGAAAGCTCGTGAGCAGGAAGAAAGCTGGAAGGCTTTTCAAAAGCGTTGGGGCATTGAAGCAGAAGAAAAGAAACGCAAACGTGGCCTGTCTGCTGAAGTTTGGAAACCTAACGATAAACCGTTTAGTAGATATGGCACTGATGTCAAACATCCCAGCCTACCATTCACTGGCGGTGCCTGCACAATGCCTGCTCCAAAAGTCTATACTGGTACTATGGTTAAGGGAATTGCCACTATGCACAAGTCAAATGCTGTTCCGGTATTTTCGGACGAAGAGGCAGTTGATATATCCAAAATGCGTCGATAATTACCGGTTTAAGTCTATGAATTTAATCTATCGACTATATATTATACGTTTCGCAAAGAAACAAGATAGTAGGTCAGTATTAGGAGCGAGATTTTAGTACTGATCCGCGAGTCTTGGCCAATGAGAAACCCGTGAGATTCGGGCGGTCAAGGCTCCAAAGGTACCACAAGTTATGAGCTGTGGTGGCTAATGGAGACAACTACACGTATGTCAGGGTTCTTTCAGAGCCTCGTGAAGTTAACTCCCTTTATGTAATGTGATTTGATTTTTTTGGATCACACCAAGTCAAAGGAGGACTTATGGAAAAAACTATTCGATTAGTATGCTTTACTATTGGATTACTCGCAGTTGCATTATTTGTTCAATCTATCACTCACAAGAAGTTTGAAACACTACAAGCATCAGCAGGTCTATTCAGTAAAGACATTGTATCAATTAAAACACGTGAAAAACAATTAGATTGCCTAGCAATGAACATTTATCGCGAAGCTGGTTATGAGCCATTCGAAGGTAAGGTCGCAGTTGCACAGGTAACACTAAACCGTGTGAAATCTGGAAAATTCGCAGATGACGTCTGCGGAGTTATCTATCAAAAGACCGTTTTTATGGAAAAAGTCGTTTGCCAATTCAGTTGGTATTGTGACGGCGCCGTAAAAGCTCGTCCGGTCAATTCAGCAGCCTATGATGAGTCAATGGCTGTTGCCAAAAAGGTTCTTTTAGAAGGCTTCAAATTGGACATCGTTAAAGATGCGTTATACTATCACGCAGACTACGTAAATCCAAGATGGGGATTTGAAAAGATAGGTAAAATTGGACAACACGTTTTTTATAAAGGAAAGAATTGATATGAATCTACCAAAAATTGTATTACCACATTTTGACACACTAGAAGAATTCAAAACTTACATCATTGCAAAAGTTTCAGTAGTCTCATCTGAAACTTTTGGATGGTTAGCAGTGATACTATTACACGCTGCCACTCTTCCTAGTATGCTCGCGGTAATGAGCGGACTGACCGATCGTATGCCGCCAGTGGATTTGGTCTTGTTAGTTTGGGCAGGTCTCACCCTGTTCTTTATCAAAGCCGCCGTCCAAAAAGATATGTTAACTTTGGTAACTGTCGGAGTTGGATTCATTGCACAGGCTGTATTAATGGCCCTAATCTTCTTTAAGTAATTTGGTAAAGCACCTGGTTGACTTTGATCGGCCACGGTGCTATACTATATGTGTTGTTAATCATATACACACAGAAAGGCATTTTATGAAAAAGGCAATATTAGTAGGCTTATTGGCATCAGTTATTACTGGCTGTTCGTCAATGAAAGACATTCCTGAGCGTAAGACTTATGCTCAACCCAGTTGGTATCAAGACTGCGCCCAAGAAGGTGTTAAGGGTTGGTTTTGGTGGTCAGAAGATTACGTCTATGCTTGCGGTGCTGGCGAAAGCTCTTATGCACAAGCGGCTGAAGAACAGATGGATGCTATTGCGATGAATAACTTTGCAAAACGCATCAACGGTACTGTCAACTCCGAAACTGTAATTGAAATCAATAACGATAAGAAAACTACTCGTACATTTATTTCTTACAAGGTTGCAGATACTGCCATCCGTAAGCACGTTAAGAGTGAGAAAGGTCACTTTACAATGGGCGGACGTCATTATACCTATGTTCGTTTAGAAATGAAGAAGACTACCTTTGATCAGTTGATCGCTGAAGCCCAGGCCAAGCGAGCACAATGATGAAAATCAAAGACGAACTCTTTGCACTATCAGTTGCTGTAGTACCCACGCTGACACTGGCGAGTATTATGGCACTGACTGGCTGTAGTTCGACTCCTAAGGTAATGGCTGAAAAGCCACAATACTGTTATACCAGTCAGACCATTCGAACCCAGAATGGCGAACGGGTAGAGAGTCAAACAGAAGTCGAGTGTACAGATGACCAAGTCAAAAGACTGACAGCCAAGCGCATAGGCCTATCACCTAACTGCGGCGAATTTCAATATTGGATGCAAATCGGAGGAAGAGATGTTCAACGCAAAGGTATCAGTTGTCAGAAACTGGACGGCAGTTGGGAAATTGTTAATACTTTTGGCAGCTAGTCCCGTACTTGCAGCCGAGGTTGATAATCCTAAATTCTTCGAGTATCGGTCGGGCGGTTTTATGAATCGATTGACCGATATTTCATTCGGTTGGTTTAAAACACTTGACGATGATCAGAAAGAAGCGTATAGTCAAAGTATTACACACGCTGTAATGTTTGCAGAAAATGGTCAAGGGGTCTCTTGGTATAAGAGAGATGCCAGTGGTGTTGCAGTGCCGGTTATGACTTGGCCAACCGGTAATGGATACTGTCGGAGAATTCACATACAGGCCATTGCATATAATGTGCAAAAAACAATGACTGCAACAGCCTGTTTCGAAAACAGTTCTGATAACTGGCGATGGATAAGAGAATAAATATTAGCTAATGAAAATATATACAAGCGAAAAGATTATAGCCTGGTTGACCCTTATAAGTGGTCTTTCCATTTCTGCAGTGGCAGTATGGTATTCTGTTGCCGGGCTGGTTTCTATCTTCGCCGCGGCCGCGATCCCTATTATGATTATGGGTGTATCGCTAGAAGTCAGTAAGTTGGTAGCCACTGTATGGCTTAAGATGAACTGGAACATCGCCCCAAAACTAATCAAGTCATATCTTATCGCAGCCATTGCTATACTAATGGTAATTACCTCTATGGGTATTTTTGGATTCCTATCCAAGGCCCATTTGGATCAAGCAGTTCCAACCGGTGATGTTGTTGATCAAGTATCACTGTTTGATGAAAAAATCAAAACTCAAAAGGAGAACATTGATGCTGCTCGAAAAGCTCTTAAACAAATGGACGAATCTGTTGATCAAGCTATGGCAAGATCCACGGACGAAAAAGGTGCAGAAAGATCCGCTGCCCTACGTAGAGGACAGGCAAGAGAACGAACTCAACTACAAAATGATATCGCAAAGGCCCAGAAAGAAATTGCAACTCTCAATGAGCAACGTGCTCCAATCGCCAAGGAACTCCGTAAGGTTGAGGCTGAAGTCGGGCCCATCAAATATATCGCCGCACTCCTTTACGGTGATAACCCCGACCAAAATATCTTAGAAAAAGCAGTACGCTGGGTCATCATTGTTATTGTTATAGTATTCGATCCGCTGGCAGTTATTTTGCTGTTAGCCAGCCAATACAGTTTCCAATGGTTCCGTAAGAAAGAAGAAGATCAATTAGCTATGGCTATTGTTCCTCCGAACGAAGAAGACACTCGTCCGTTCACAGAAGAAGAAATCAAAGCACTAGACAATACACAAGAAGAAGAACCTAAACCAGAACCGTTTGTTCCAAACAGCGTGTTATGGCCGTTCCCCTCATCAACATATACTCCAGCACCTGACTGGGGTACAACACCAATACAAACACACACAGAAGTTCCAAGCGAAACACAGCCGACCGCACTAGGAGGTGATATAACGGCGCCTGAGGAAAAGCAAGACGAAGTGGTAGAAGGCATACCACTTGAACAATGGAACAAAATGATCGCCGAAGCCGAAAAGGCAGTAGACGAAGAAGAAGACGCAGCCCTACTCGAAAAAGCAGATGAGCTCGAAAAAGAAGCGATGAGAAAATGGAAATCTGAAAATCCAGAAAACTCATTAAAATATCAGCGCCAATTGTTTGAAAAAGGAATGATAACTAAATTTCCTTGGGACGACTATCTAAAAGCTGAAGCCGACTTTACAGATAATGAAGCAGCCGAAGAAGCTGCAAAATGGGCCTTGGAACAACTCGAAGATTCTAAAAAAAAAGAATCAACGAGCTGGATAGAGAGAGTGGGCAGTCAACAGATCAAAAGAACCAAGTAATGATTCCTGGTTACATTCAAAACGCCGAACAAAGCGAAAGCACTATTTGGCAACGAGTCAAACAAGCTAAAGAAGGTCTATGACAGATAAAATCGTTATAGTTACCCCACCTGATGACATTTTAACAGATGGTGTCCGTGTGGTGCTTTTTGATCTAGTTGACGAACAGACTGCTATCCTTTCCGAAGCACTAAAACAACTACAAGAAACCACTGCCAATGCGATTGTCTACAGTTACAATTCTTGGAATGAAAATATAGACTGGTTAATTGAAAAGAAACAAAAGAGCGATTTAATAATCTTTAACGCTGATAGCAATAATGATTTAATAGTGGGATATTTGGCCGCACAGCCCAACTCTTACTATTTCGGCACTTTAAAATCTTTACAGGCCGCAAACAACTGTGCTATATACAATACTGACCAAGCAATTCAAATACTGGAGACAACGCTGTCAAACTATGAGATACGATAACAAACCAAAACCGCCGAGAGAAATTCAAGGCACACGTACCTATGTAAAAGAAAACGAGAACATCAACCAAACTCTCAGACGCTTTAAAAAGAAAGTCGAAGAGGCTGGCATACTAGATGCTCTCCGTGCTAAAGAGTTTTACGAAAAACCTACATCAGTTCGTAAACGCAAAAAAGGTGCTGCCAAAGCACGTTGGCGTAAGAAACTCCGCGAACAACAGTTACCTCCTAAACTGTTCTAATAATTATACACACATACACAGAGTAAGATAATTAGCTATGTGCCATAGGTTTGGCACATTTTTCAAGGAGAAAAACAAATGGAATTAATTTCCACTTTGACAGGTGGCCTAGGCTACCTATGGATGGTGTTCTTCATTATGATCTCCGCTGGACTAGCAAAAGAGTATCAACTCTTCGCCCCAGCGTTTGCCTATGTAAGAAACACTTTCCGCTCTAATAAATTTGTTGTTGTGATCCTAAGCGCAATTGGTGGTATATTACCAATTGAAGGAAGGGTTACTGTATCAGCAGGTTTGTTAGACACGGTCGCTCCTAAGGACGGTCCAGGCCGCGAGAAGATGGGAATCATTGACTATCTAGCAACACATCACTATTATATGTGGTCGCCGCTAGAAAAGACTGTGATCCTACCTATTGCAGCATTCGGTCTGTCCTATGCAACATTCGTTGGAATGATTGCTCCGTTGTTAGTCGTTAGCTTAGTCTTTATTGGTTGGTACATTTGGAACCAAGTTAAAGAAGAAGAAGTTGTGATTACACCAGGCAATTTTAAAATGAGTGCCGTAACCAGAAACGTATTTCCTATGTTTATCGCATTAGGTGCATACATCTGGGGAGGCGGAGAACACAATGTATTCTTAATTTTCGGTCTACTAACATTATACTATGTTATCATTACACAACAATGGAACTGGCGTAAGTTGTTGGGCTATGTAAATTGGGAAGTTATCATAACTGTAGCTGTCGTAATTATGCTCGGCAACTATTTTAAATCTCATATGGATTTTTATCAAACAACAATTAAAGGACTAGGATTAGATCCTACAACTTTTATTGGTATGTTGATGATCAGTCTAGTGGGATTCATTGTTAGTTTCTTAATGGGTAGTAGTGGTAAGTTTATCGCTATTGCTGTGTTAATGGCACAGGTCTTTGGGATAGAATACTTCCTATGGTTCTTTGCTGTTGACTACGCAGGCTATCTGCTAAGTCCGACACATAAGTGCGTAATGGTTGGAAACCGATACTTCGGGACTCCATTAATTACATACTACAAAGCACTTGGCTCTTGGGCAGCAATCCTGCTCCTGACAGCCGGAACAGTTACATTTGTAATTTAAAGTAAATCAGTGGGACGGTTGGACGTCCTACTCAATCTGACAAAGGGAAAAAAATGAATAAGATGTTAGCAATTCTTTTGGCAACTATGTTGTCATCTGTCGCGATGGCAGAGAACGGTGTGAACTTTGAGTTTGAACGTGAACGTTATACAGCATCACCTAACACAATGTCAAACACAGTTAAGGTAGCACCGTATGTTAAGTTAGACAATGGTGTTAAGTTAGATATCCAAGTTGGTGCAAGTCGTAATGACGGAGACAATCAACAACTCAGTAACACCGCAATGATTCGTGTAGAAAAGATGTGGCCAATCGGTACAACCGGTCTCTTCTTAGGTGGTCGAGTGGGTGTTGGTGAGAAGTTTGGCACAGCTAAAGATTTTAGTTTCTATTCAACAGAAGCTAAAGCAAAATACGTTGTGACTGACACGGTTGCATTAAAGGCTGCATTGCGTTATCGAAATGCCTTTGACACAAGTAATAACTATGAAACAGTTACTTGGAGAACTGGTGCTGGATTTAATGTTACCAAAAAAGACGAAGTTGAAGTATTCTATTTCCAAAAGCGTGGAGATAGCGATGCCAACGGTGTCATTCTTGAGTACACACACGCATTCTAATTTCCAATTAGGATAGAAAAAGGCTACTTAGGTGGCCTTTTTTGTTGACATACTTAAACTAAGGTGTTATACTATATGTTCATAATACAGAAAGCAGATAAATGGCAAATACAGATGTAATGATTGATTTGGAAACGCTAGACGTTCTCCCTACAGCAACTATCCTAACGATTGGTGCTGTTAAGTTTGATCCGTTAGGACGAGATGTAGAAGAAAAGTCCTGTGAAAAATTCTATGTTCGTGTGGATGTTGACAGTTGTGATAGATTAGGCGCTACTGTTAGTCAATCAACATTGGACTGGTGGGCTTCACAATCACAAGAAGCACAAAACGAAGCGTTTGATCCTAACAATCGAATTTCAATTGAAGATGCAATGACACAGCTCTATAAGTTCTGTTGGGGTGCTAAACGTGTTTGGTCACACGGTGCTGGCTTTGACGTTATCATCCTAGAATGGTATTTTCGTAAAATTGGAAAAGCTATTCCGTGGAGCTTCTGGGAAGTTCGTGATACGCGAACTATTTTCGATCTAGGAATTAATCCTAATCGTCCGCCAGTATTAAAACACCACGCTCTCGAAGATGCTTGGAATCAAGCAGTAGGTGTGCAGAACGTGTTTAATACACTACGCAGTTCTAGCACATTCGATGGAACTATCATCGCACCATTTTCTAATCAAAGGTAACACAATGGACTCGCAAACTAAAGAAGTAATGGACATCCTCCAAGAAGAATGTGCTGAAGTAATTCAAGCGGTAAGTAAAATCAGCCGCTTTGGCCTAGATAATTTTAAGCCCGGAAAGCCTAAAACTAACCGAGAGCATCTAGAAGAAGAATTAGGTGATATGTTGGCTATGATCGATATTCTACAGAGTATGGATATAGTTAGCTACACTAATATTGAGCAAGCCCAAGCGGCCAAGATCGAAAAGCTCAAAAAATGGTCAAATATTCAAAATTTAGAGAATATCTGATATAAATAAAAATGTAAGTTGTACCATAAGGGCAATTTATAGAGCATAGTGCTCACAAATTAGATCTTACTTTATAAGGAGATATTATGTCTAAGATCATCGGTATTGACCTCGGCACCACCAACTCTTGCGTGGCTGTTATCGAGGGTGGAAAATCCAAAATTATTGAAAACTCAGAAGGCGCTAGAACTACGCCTAGTATCGTTGCCTATTCGAATGGCGAGATCCTAGTTGGTGCAAGTGCAAAGCGTCAAGCAGTAACAAATCCCAAAAACACCATCTATGCTAGTAAGCGTTTGATCGGTCGTAAGTTTACAGAAAAAGAAGTACAGAAAGACATCAAATTGATGCCTTACTCAATCGTCGAATCCGAAAACGGTGATGCTTGGGTACAGGTTAATGATGACAAACTAGCACCACCACAAATTAGTGCAGAAGTGCTACGTAAGATGAAAAAGACAGCGGAGGATTATCTAGGTGAAACAGTTACTCAAGCGGTTATCACAGTTCCCGCATACTTTAATGATCAACAAAGACAGGCTACAAAAGACGCTGGTAAAATCGCAGGGCTGGAAGTACTCCGTATTATTAACGAGCCTACTGCGGCAGCTCTTGCTTATGGCGTTGATAAAGCTGATAAAGCTGACAGGAAAATTGCTGTTTACGATCTTGGTGGCGGTACATTCGACGTATCGATCATTGAAATCGCGAATGTCGACGGCGACAAACAAATCGAAGTACTAAGCACCAATGGTGATACATTCCTAGGTGGTGAAGACTTTGACCAACGCATTATGGATTTCTTAGTTGACGAATTTAAGAAAGAACAAGGTATTGATCTTAAGACTGATCAATTGGCTCTACAGCGTTTGAAAGACAGTGCTGAAAAGGCCAAGATTGAATTGTCAAGTTCTGCACAGACAGAAGTCAACTTGCCATATATTACAGCAGATGCAAGTGGTCCTAAGCATCTAGTGGTAAAACTTACTCGTAGCAAACTAGAGCAGTTAGTTGATGAGCTAATCCAACGTTCAGTTGGTCCTTGTAAGACTGCTATGAAAGATGCCAAAGTAACTTCAGCAGACATTGACGAAGTTATCCTAGTTGGTGGTATGACACGTATGCCAAAGGTACAGGAAACTGTTGAAGCACTGTTTGGTAAAGCACCACGTAAAGATGTCAACCCAGACGAAGCAGTAGCCGCTGGTGCTGCAATCCAGGGCGATGTACTAGGCGGCGGTCGCACAGACGTTCTATTGCTAGACGTTACTCCATTGAGTCTAGGTATTGAAACTATGGGCGGCGTAATGGCCAAGTTAATTGAGAAGAACACTACGATTCCAACTAAGAAATCACAGACTTTCTCAACAGCAGAAGATAACCAACCAGCAGTGGATATTAAAGTATTCCAAGGCGAACGTGAGCTTGTACAGTACAACAAGCTTCTAGGAGAATTTAAACTAGAAGGTATTGCTCCAGCACCGCGTGGTATACCACAGGTTGAAGTTACACTAGATATTGATGCTAACGGCATTATGAATATCAGTGCTAAGGACAAAAACACTGGCAAAGAAAACAAGATCACTATTAAATCAGATAGTGGTTTAAGTGAAGAAGAAATTAAGCAGATGATCCGAGACGCTGAAGAAAATGCAGAAGCTGATAAACAGGCACGTGAATTAATCGAAACACGTAACTCAGCAGAAGCTACACTTCATCAGGTTAAAAAGGATCTCGAAGAGTTCAAAGATGAACTTAGCGAAACTGAAAAAACAGATATCGAAACAGCCATTGCTGCCGTAGAAGAAGCTAAGTCAGGTAATGATGCTGCTAAGATCAAAGAAGAACTTGAAAAGGTTTTCCCGGCAATGAAAACATTGTTGGAGAAAAAACAGGCGAAAGAAGCAGCCGCGGCAGCACAGCCAGAAGCAGCAACTACGACTGTTAACGAAGATAATGTAGTCGACGCTACTTTTACAGAGAAGAAAGACTAATTATCGAAATTGGGGTACCTTATGGGCCCCATTGATTCTTACTTTATAAGGAGAAAACAAAATGAATCAACTACAAAGACTTGACTCGCTCAATAGAGCATTAATTGGATTCGACTCGATGTTCGATACATTAGAGCGCAGATTCCAAAACCAACTGGCCACAAACTATCCGCCATTTAACGTTGTTAAGTGGTCCGAAGATAGTTACGAAATCCAATTAGCAGTTACTGGTTTCGAAAAAGATGAAATCGCAGTAGAAGTTGAACAAAGCCAACTTACTATCCGCGGTGAATCAAAAGTAGAAGGTGACGAAGAAACAGTTTATCTGCATCGTGGACTTGCTACACGTGATTTCGAAAAGACATTTACCTTGGCGGAACATATGGAAGTTAAAGGTGCTGAAATTAAGAACGGTATGTTGATGATTAAAATCATCCGCAATCTTCCAGAGTCAGCTAAGCCACGTGTGATTGACATCGTAGAAATTAAGTAATATAATATAGGGAAGGGGCAACCTTTCCCTATACCATTTGGAGAGAAAATGACAACAGCAACCGTAATCGAAGAAAAAGTAGTGGTAGCATTACAACCACCAAAATTGTGGAAAGTAATCTTCCTCAATGACGAACAAACTCCAATGGAACTTGTAATACAACTTCTCACACAAGTTTTTAAACATACAGAAACCCGTGCGAAAGAGATCACTTTAGAAATTCATAATACTGGTAGCGGCATCGCTGGAGTTTACCCTTATGAGATTGCCGAACAGCGTGGTGTAGAAGCCACAACAATCGCTCGAGCTAACGGATCGCCTTTACGTATCCAGGTTGAGGAAGAGTGATATATACGTTATGAGCAATTTAAAAGAACTTACCAAAGACAGTCATACAAACGCAGAGCGTCAAGAATTCGTTAAAATTCTTTTTTCTGGAACTATTGATCCTAAGCTGTATGCAACCTATTTAAAAAATCAACACCCTCAATACGAAATCCTAGAAGTCTGTGCAATGCCAAAAGGTCTGCTAACAGGTCTTCCAGATATTCGTCGAGCTCCAAAAATCTTAGAGGACTTTAGAGAACTATGGGGCGACAACAATGACGTCAATCCTAGACTCTGTCCTGTAACTCACGAATACGTAAAATATATCTTAAGTATCAAAGACCAACCAGAAAAACTTATGGCACATATCTATGTTCGTCATATGGGTGATTTGGCAGGTGGTCAAATGATCGCTAAGAAAGTTCCAGGCAAAGGTCAGTACTATCAATTTGCCGAACCAGAAGCACTTAAAGTTGCTATCCGTGAACGACTAACAGATGAGATGGCTGAAGAAGCAAAAGTCTGTTTTGATTTTGCAAAACGCTTTTTCCAAGAAATGATGGACATTGCTAATGAAGACTTCCCAAAGCAGTAAAGTATGGGATACGCTGATAGATATACAACATCTATTAGAAGAAAACTTTGATCGTACAGGAATAGAGATCAATGAACCAGGTATGGATCGATTTAATCAACCTGGTTGGGTCAATAGAGTTTGGACTAGCTTTAAGTATCGCCGCGCTCACGTTGACGTGGTCGATGCTCGTGAAACTAAGGGCCTATGGATGATGCACTGTTGCATCTTTCCACATACACATAATCCAGCACCAATCTACGGCTTTGATGTTATAGCAGGCCAGAATAAAATTACAGGTTGCTTTCACGATTACTCAAAAGCAGGTGATCCTAACCATCCTATGATGCAATGGTTCCACGATGAAGTTGCCAAACTAGAATGGCGCAGAGAACGTGCTCTACCTGAGTGGGCCACTAACATATTCAGCGGCAGTATGGTAGCCGCTGGCAACGTACAAGATGAAGCAGAATTGCAGCAGATAACAGATCTTGCCAAAACTACTATTGCTCACTATCTAGATACTGTAGATGAAACCAATAACACAGCAGTTAATACAACCTGGTATCAAAATTATTACGCTCAAAATCAAAAGTGTAATCCACACACTCCCCGTGTAATGGTTAGTTTAGGCCTTAGTGAAGAAGATGTAAGAGTCTTTATACAAGAGTGCCTATTTCCTGAAATAAAATAAAAATCGGCTAGTTTAAAATCCGATGCCCTGGGTAAATACTTAGTAAAAGAGTAATTCCCGGGGGCGATATCGGATGAATAAAATAGTATGGTTAGTACTGCTATTCCCTACAATAGCTATTAGTACACCCTTAGACTTTGGATTTAAAAGCCCGTCATTTAACGGCGTTGGCTACAGTTCTCACGTGCTTACTATTGAGAATCAAGAATTTACCCGTCAAGCGCAGGTTAAAAAAGACATTCAAGCAGCGTTAGATAAAGCAAAAGCTGACAAAGCTAATTCTAATATTTCTAAGTTTCTTAACAACTTAGAATCACGTATCTATGCACAAATATCACAAAATTTAGCAACTGCTATGTTTGCCAATGGCGGCACTAACAGCGGTACACTAAACTTTGAAGGTAATACTATATTCTGGAGTAAAGACGGAACGGCAGTAACAATGACAGTGACTGATGTTACAGGAAATCAGACCACTGTAGTGATACCGTTAAGTCAATTCCAATTCCAATAAAATGAAAAAGCTCATTCTTATTATTGCGGCGGTCACCTGGTTAAATGGATGTGCAATTATCCAAACTACAGGGTTGAACGAAACTGATCCAACGGTTACTACACAGCGTGAAGGGGTAAAGAAAGAATTCGATAGTATACCTGCACCTGCTGCTGGCAAACCAGTCAGTGTAGCAGTATACGGATTTACAGATAAAACAGGACAGAGACGTCCACAGGCTAACGTGGCCAGTTTGAGCACAGCAGTTACACAGGGTGCTGAAACATTCCTAATACAAGCACTACAGGGCGTCGGAAAGGGACAATGGTTTGAAGTAGTCGAACGTGTGGGCATCGACAATCTTACTAAAGAACGTACAATTATTCGTCAGATGCGTGAAGCATACGAAGGACCTAGTGCAAAGCCGTTGATGCCAATGCAGTTTGCCGGCATTATTATGGAAGGTGGTATTGTAGGCTACGATGCTACCACTACCAGTGGCGGCGCTGGTATGAGAATATTTGGTATTGGTAAACAGACACAGTGGTCTACAGATACAGTTACAATAAGTTTAAGAGCAGTTAGTGTGAATACAGGCAAAGTACTAGCAGTAGTCACAGTACAAAAAACAATATTATCAACAGCAGATTCAGCAACAGCATTAAAGTTCTTTGATGCGGGTACACAGGCATTTGAAGCAGAGGCAGGATTGACAATCAATGAGCCAGGCACATACGCAGTTAAGGCCGCAACAGAAATGGCAGTAGTAGAGTTAATCAAAGAAGGTGCCCGTAAAGGTATTTGGGATTATAAACACGAGCCAATTACAGCTCCTATCGTTCCAAAAAGCGTTGTTCCGCCAGCACCTGTAATCAGCAGTGAGATTAAGAAAGAAGTTAAAGTAGAGGAGAAGAAAGATGTCGTGGTTCAACCACAAACCCAATCCGAAACGAAAACAGAAGCCGCACCCAGTGCCGCCACAGAAGAATTAGTGAAGTTACCGAGCGAAGCAACTTTATCCGAAGCTCAGTATGTTTACAAAGAACCTAATGAGAAAAGTCAAAAAACTTGGCAATTTAAAAAGGGAACTGTAGTAACAATCGTAGGAGCTGAAGGCGATTGGATAGAAGTGAGAGACGCTGAGAAGCGTAAAGGATTTGTTAAGAAGAATGTACTTCTTGATAAACACCCGAAGTAGTGAAATAAAGTGTTAATTTTTTTACACCGAGGGGTGTTGGAATTTTAACAGTGTTGTAAAAATAACAGCATAGCATTATTATTTCAGAGTGCTAGTTAAATATTTTATAACATAAAGCAGAGAACGCTATTTATTGAGGAAGGAAAAAGAGCAAGAAATCATATCAAACAAACGGGAGCGATATTAGGAATTTATTATCCTAATAATGATTAAAAAAATGGTTAGAGGTCTAAAAGGCGCTGGTGAGTTGTCGAGAAAATTACTCACAATTCTGGTGGTGGCTGCAATGCCAACATTGGGCTATGCTGTTGACAATAGTATATACATTGATCAAAGTGGTGATAATGCTGTAATTAATATCACACAAGATGGTCCAAGTAATACTGTCAAAGGTATAGTGAATAACGGTCCTGGAGTGAGGGGAGTTGACGCTGCCACTATCACCGGTGACAATACACAGATACTGATTAATCAAATTGGTTCAGGCAATACCCTGTCTTTAAAATCAGCTGGTGCTACAGAATCTGGAAAACGTGATACCACTATTAACTACAGAATAACAGGTAACAACGCACAGGCATTTATTAATAACAATGGTGCTAGTAACCTTATTGACATTACACAGGCAGGAAACAACACCGTGTTACAATCACGTGTAACTGGTGGTCGTAACGAAGTTTCTGTTACAACTGCGGGTGACGGGGATAGTGTTATTTCTACTATCGCAGGTGACGACAACGTACAAAATATTACAAAGTCCGGAACAGTTGGTGGTAACTCAACTACTATTTCAACTACTGGCGATAGTAATACTATTGGTATCAATTTAAGTGGATATGGAAACATATTTGGTATAGAGCAATCTGGTACTAGCAACAGTATCAGTGTTGGTGGTTACGCTGGCGGAGCAATGTCTGGAAACGACAACCAAATACAACTTGTGCAAAATGGTAACAGCAACAAAATTGAGTTAGCAGTTTCCGGCGACACAAACTATATCGGTGTAAACCAAGGTTCATCAGGAGCAGGTCAAGAAGCAAAGATTAAGATTAACGGTAGTGGTAACAGCGTTAATGTTAGTCAAGGACTCAACGTCCCATTGTTAACTTTACCAACACGTTAATCGGTGGTTTAGATGGAATTAAAACGATGGTCGTTTATACTGACGATAATATTGCTGAGTATATCAGATGTATCATACTCAGCAATAGGAACCGTAACGGAACAGATCAATACCCCACCATCCATTCAAAGAAAGGCTCAGACTCTAACTGGCGCGAAAGGCACAGGCGTAGAGATGATGGATTCGGTAAGAACCACCCAGGGTAAAGTCGGCATTACCTTTGAAGATCAAACTAAAGTACAGGTAAACGAAAACTCAAAATTAGTCATCGATGACTTTGTCTACGACCCCAAAAAAGGTACAGGTAAATTAGCACTGAATATGGCATTAGGTACTGTACGCTATGCATCGGGACAAATTGCTAAAAACAATCCACAGAATGTAGGCATCAATACCCCAAGTGCTACAGTTAGTGTCCGTGGAACAGATTTTACCGCTACTGTAGACGAATTAGGTCGTAGTACATTTATACTGTTGCCTAGCTGCCCAAGCGATCGCCTAACTAGAACAGTCAGTGATATAGAAACAAACTGTAAGACAGGAGAAATTGTAGTTGAAAGTGATGTTGGACAGGTTATATTAAATCAACCATTCCAGGCAACTAGAGTAGACAGCAGAAGCAGCCCCCCAAGTCCTCCTGCAATTTTAAAACTCAGTGAAGGCGCTATTAACAATATGTTGATAGTTGCTCCTCCTAAGGAAATGAATCAGCAAGATCAAAAAACTAACACAAAACTTGAAATGAAAAATGCTTTAGATATAGACTATCTAAAAGAGCAAGGCCTTGCCAACGCATTAGATGAACAACAGAAAGAAGTTTTCCAAGACAAACTAGCTCGTAATTTTCTAGATCAAAACTTCCTTGCTAACATACTTGACATTATTGACAGTATGATGAAAGCACAGATGAATGTACTAAACAATACCAGTAATAAAATGCTTCCGGACTATAATGCGCTGACAGGAGTAACTGTGGATATACAAGAACCAAAAATTACATTATTGCGTGATGATGGCAGTAATCTAATGGTTGTAACTGTACCAACTACACAGAATACCACAATGTATTTTACACAAGGTGCTATGGATACAATTAAAAATCGTGTTAACAGCGGAGGCAGCACAGTTATAACGCTGATACAGAAATGAACAGAACAAGATACGACGATCATTATGATAGAATAATAGAATACTGGCGAAGATTTCACGCAGAAAAACAAGCCTTATATAAAAAACAAATAATACAAGGATGTATAATTGCTTTCGGTCTATTTTCATTCCCATTTATTATTATTTTTATAATATCTTTAATGTCAGGAAGAGTATATGCGGCTGACAATTTTGTTAGCGTAGATCAAATAGGAACAGGTAATCAAACTACGGTCGTACAAGATGGTAGTGGGCATAATGCCACAGTCAAGGCAGGTGCTACATCTGATGTTGATTACAATACGTTTACAATTACACAACAAGGTGCTGCAAAAACGGCCAGCATAGAATTAAAATCCGGAGTCAGCAATACCTTTAATATACAACAAGACGGCACGGGCAATCATAGTGCAGCTATACAAAATATGATTGGCTCGGGAAACAATGTAAGTGTAACACAACAAGGGGCCGGCAGTCATATTTTTAATGTGACCAATCCTTGGAATGCTACTAACAATGGCAATACTGTAACTGCTACACAAAGCGGTGGAGTAGGCGCCGAGAAAAGATTTGATTTAATGTTCAGTGGTGCCACTGGTGCCGGCGTTACTATCAATCAAACTAATCCCACAACACCTGATCAAGGTGGTATGAATATACAGTGTAATCCTTGCGGATCGGGATGGTCATATACAAAGTTTTAAGATAACACACACCGGTCATAGACTATACACACGCCCTCTTCGGAGGGCTTTTTTACGATAAATATTTTATGCTGAAAAAAATCTTATTAAGCCCTTGGACTGCTCTATTAACCCTAGCGTTAGTAGTGGGCATACGAATCGCAGATCCTACATTTGTTGAAAGCGTAAGACTACGTTATTTTGACACACTTATTACAAGTAAAGCGCCTACAGAAAATAATATCTATACGGTCAACATAGACGAAGCTGCATTAGACAAATACGGCCAATGGCCACTACCGAGGGTTAACTATGCTGAAATTATTGAAGATCTTTATCATCGCAACGCTGGCCTTGTTGTGCTCAATATTCTTATGGCTGAGCGCGATCGTACTGGCGGGGATCGCGATCTGGCCGCAGCTCTTAAACATTATCCAGTCGTACTAGGATCAGTACCTAGTGCTAAGACAAAGAATACTCCCCGTGTTCCTGGATCAGCTGTATTAGGCCCAGAGTGGTTAGATCAAATTGTACAGTATCCAGGACTCATAGCCAACATACCACAGTTAGAAAATGCTGCGGCAGGTGTTGGTATTGTAAACACACTACCCGAAGTGGATGGAGTGAATCGCCGATTACCTCTTGTTGTTGCAGTTGACGACAAACTTTATCCTAGCATAGCTATGGAGACACTGCGAGTAGCAGCTGGCGATTCTACATTCCAAGTTAAATTAGTTGAGGGCGGCGTTGAGAAAATGCGTATTCCAAAGTTTGGTCCTATCACTACAGACAATCTTGGGCGTGTGTGGATTGATTGGAGCCAACAGAGCAAGTCGGTGTCGCTTACTAATTTGCCAAAAGATTTTGGTGGTGCTATTGTTATAGTAGGACCAACTGCCGCAGGCATAGGCAATCCCGTGCCAACTAGTAAAGGCGCTGTATGGCCACACGAAGTACAGGCCAATGTAATTGCCACTATGGCCAATGGTGTTGTTATACAACGTCCCGACTGGGCAGACGGTGCAGAAATTCTAGCCATAGTGTTGGCTGGTCTAGTATTACTATTCTTAACGAGGTGGACTTATGTTGGATTATCTTCAACGGTGGTTATTATTGGTGGTAGTATCTATGCTAGTCTTTATGCTTATCAAAATTACCTACAACTCTTTGATATTACTCTATTGGTTGTTGGAGTTGGACTTGTTGCGCTTCACGCTTACGGAGTAAAGTTTGTAAGTGAGTTCTTGCAAAAGCAGGCAATTAAGAAACAGTTTGCTGGCTACTGCTCAAAAGAAGTTGTGGAACTACTACAGAAAGATCCAGACTTAATCAAGCGTGGTGTTCGCAAAGATGTATCAGTTATGTTCAGTGACCTACGTGGATTTACTCCTATCGGCGAACACTACGGAGATGATGTTGCGGGCTTAGGCAAATATATGAATGGCTATATGGATGCTATCAGTCAACCAATGTTAGATAACAAAGGTATGATTATCAAATATGTAGGTGACGCAAGTATGCACATACACGGTGCTCCTATTGAGGATCCTAACCACGCACGAACAATTGTTGCTGTTGGCTTAGAAATGTTGGATAAGGTAGACGAGTACACTAAAGTTATGGAAGCACAGGGATTACCGCCAGCCGCAATGGGTTGGGGTTGTAATAGTGGTATTGGCTTCATTGGTGAAATGGGTTCAACAGAACGACACAGCTATGATATCTTAGGTGATATGGTTTCGACTGCGGCACGACTAGAAGCACGTTGCAAGGCCTACGGTGTGTTGTGTATTATTGGTGCTGAAACTTACAATCGTACTAAAGATGACTTTTTCTATTTGTTGTTAGATAACTTACAACCTAAGGGAAAAACTGTAGCTGACTTGATCTACACAGCACTACGTACAAAAGGCGCAGATTACACTAAAGAACTAGTGACACATAATAAGATGCATACATTGTACAAAGAAAAACAATTTGATGCAGCCGCTATTCTGTGCGGAGAACTAAAAGGCAAATTTGGCGGACAGATGGACAAGTACTACAAGATGTGGATCGAACGTTGTGATTTTATGAAAGGACAGGATCTAGGCGATAACTGGAATGGCGAGTTTGTTGCCCACGAAAAGTAAACTATCGCTTAGATAAATCGTTTACAAAATCTAACAGTAATTCGTGATGCCGCCCATCGTGATAGTGTGGCTTCATCCAACTGTAATATTCATTATACCAACTAGCAGTACTTTCAGGATGACAACCAATCAAGCCTAATCTGCCCTGTATAATGGCCATTGGATCTCCATTAGGATACACTGCATATATGTCGGAATTATCTAGTCCTGCTCCGTGAAATGCACACCCGTCATAGAAAAACATACGTTCTTCTTGTCCTTTCCATACTACCTTCTGTGCCTTAGCGTGTGGCCTACGTGTATCAGTGTTTGGTCGTGTTATATATTGATCAGCACGTATATCTGTTAACAGGTCAAAGTAGTGTTTGTCTGCCCAATATGCTCCCATACAGATGCCAAGATACTTGCCTCCACGATCAACAAAATCACGTATGCGTTCACCATTATCTCTAAAGAGATATTCGTGACTGTCACTGTCTCCGATTCCTCCCGGAAATGCTAGTATGTCAACATCATCGAAGAAATCTTCGTCAAGTCTCCATTTTGTAAAAATCTTAAAGTTGTAATAGGGCTGTAATGCTTTGAGTATTCCGTTTCCAGACTCAATTGAACATTTAGGCTGGTGTACAAATAATGCTACTGTAGGATTCATTTTGATCTTTATTAATCATAAAAAAAGCACCTTTGGGTGCTTTAGTACTAACCGTTACCGCTCGATGCTTCTTTGCTGTCTGTATTATGTTCGTTAATTTTCTTTTCTGCTTCAACACGTTCCCATTCAATGGTCTTACCACGTAGGTGTAATACAGTGTTTACCTTTTGATTCAACCGAATCAAATCATTGTCCAGCATACGGATACGATCGATTAGTGCAATCAACACAGTATTAGCATCTGAGATAACCGGCTTGACTTCGGTAGTTGCCCAGGTCCATACATATTTGATAATGAAACCCATCCCAACTGCCATAACAATGGGAAAGCCATACTTATTAACTAATTCTACGATATCCATTTCTTATCTTCCTATGTAAATGTACTTTTGTTCTTTCTTGGTTGGATCTCTTGGTAGTAACCCATCACCGTATTGCGGGTATTTTTGTTGTCGATCGTATGCCACATACATAAACACACCACCCATAACAAAAATTATTATAACAATCGCAACTCCTACTACAAACTCATCTCTTAATCGCTTTAATCTTGCTTGACGTCTTTTATCTACTACTGCCTGTTGTTGCATCTGCTTGGCAATAAGAACATTTTGTTCTTTGCCCATCTGCTTCATCATTGCTTCAACTTCTGTATACAGCGCACCTAGCTCTGGAGGACTTTGATATACCATTAGCTCACGCAAGTCTATGCTCATTTGCTCCAACTGCTTTTTCATTAGCACACGTTGTAGAGCACGTTTACCTAGACTAGCATCACCTGTATATACTTCTGTCTTAGCACGGCGTTCTTCTTCTGCAAACACAGCCATACACTTGTAAAAGTTATCATAGTATGTGCCTAGGTGTTCGCCAATCTCTTGATATATGCCTGTGTGTTCGCCTTCGTTTGCTTTCTTGTTTAATTCTACTACACGAGCTTTTTCTTCTTGTAGCTGTCGCTTTGCTTCTGGTGGTACAGGTTTCCCATCGTACACTTTGTGGAACTGAGAGTCAAGGTCTTTTAATACTTCCTTGACTTCTCCTGCCGCACCCTTTATGTCCTTGTATAGTTTACATCCTGCTTTGACAGCAGAGACCGCACCATTAGCGAGAGCAAATAGGGTTAGCGGATCCACACCATTGGCTCCTTAGAACCAAAGGAATAAACCGTTCAAACTCAATACAATACCTAAACCTGCTACTGCAAAACTGCCCCAGAACATTGCCATACTAACTGCAAGAATACTTGCTGATAGAACAACAATGGCCAATTGGTAAGCTGTTGATGCATATCCAATCCACGGACTAGACTTTTTAGCTATTTCACGTTCGTGTTCCATTGCTCGAGCTTCGGCAGCAATCGCAACTTTATCATTTTCCATACGTGCTTTTTCAGCAAGAAATTCTGCTTTAAGTTTTGTATCAGAGGTTGTCTTAGCAGCGAGTTCGTAGCTAACACCACGACTTGCTTTGGCTTGATACTGTGCCCATTTATTGTTAGCACCAAGTGTATTGTTTAATACTGTGCTGGACAACTTGCCACCATACCAGGCGTTGACTGCTAATAACAGAGCAAATACGGAAATAACCATACCTGCTTTGTCTTTTAATTTTGCTTCACGTTCTGAACGTGAACCGACCGGAGGCTTTGGTGCGTCCGGATCTTTTGCTTGTTTAGTTACTAAATTTAATACGCTATCTATTAATGCCATTTACTGTACTCCTTATTTTTTTGGGTGTTTGCCGCCACATACTGGACAGCCTTCGTCTGTGTGATTCATAATTACTCCTTATCTACAGATATATCCAAAGAAGAAGCCAACTGCAAGAGCAATACTGATCATTACTGCTAGATCTTTATCAGTCCAAATTTGATGATCATATCCGTATTCACTGATACTGTTAGGTAAGTTACCTGGTTTCCATTTGCTCATTTACTTTCTCCCCTTCCTTAATAAATTTTACCAACGGATCGCACTTAACTAACATTGCCCGCCCGTTGATATTGGTAATCTTAAAATAGTCACCGTGCTTCCATCCGAGCTTATCTATGTTGAGCTCAGAATCAAATACAATACCCCAAGGTTCTAAATCCCATTCGTAGTCATAGTGTCGCATACAGCACCTCGTGCAATCTATCTGCGGCTTTGCGAATATCTTCGCTTAATTGTCCGACACCTATTTCTTGTTCAATAGCACGAGCAATATCGTGCAACTGTATGATTCGTTCTTCAAGTTCCATTAATCTCTCCTAGCATCGTTCTTGCCGTCTGCACGAGCAATACGGTCAACGTCTGGTTTTAATCCTAGTGCATTTGACACGATTGTGTCAATACGCACAACATCGTGATTCATAGTTTTTACACGGTTATCTAGCGCGGTAATAATGCCAGCCATTCCTTTTATGCTGCCCAAAACACCCTGGAGCAAAAGTTTAATAGTTAAGTACACAAAATACCCGCCTGCAAGTGCTGCGGCCACAGGAAAGCCCAAATCACCTATAATTTTGAAAATTTCGCTCATTTTTCGCTCCTCGCTCCAAACCAATTTATATGTGTATTTAACTTCTTGACAGATAATTAAACTGATGCTATAATATACGTATATTTCCCCTTAACGAAAGTCCGCTATGAAAATCAAGCTCGTATCAGATCTGCACTTGGAATTCAGCGATATCAACATCACAAATGATGATAATTGCGATGTTCTAATCTTAGGTGGCGACATCTGTGTTGCGCAGGATCTGCACGATCATCCACATATGGAGTACGGTATGTACTCAAATGCTGATCTAGCAGGGCTTGGCCGTAGACAGCAGGCAGCTCAACGCTACAGAGATTTCTTCAAACGTTGCAGTTTTCAGTTCCCACACGTAATTTACATTATGGGCAATCACGAATTTTACCACGGTAAGTTCTATGCTGGTATTGACTATATGCGTGAAGAATGTGCCAAGTATCCTAACGTGTATATGCTGGAGCAGGACACCAAGATCATCAACGATGTTGTGTTTGTCGGTGGAACACTTTGGACTAATATGAACAAGCGTGATCCACTCACGATGCACGCCATTGAAGGTATGATGAACGACTTCCGCATCATCCGTAACGACCAAAGAAGTTATGCTCCTATGAGTGCATTGGATGTTGCTATTCGGCACGACCGGACACTGGCTTACATCAAGTTGATACTTGCCGAAAACAAGGACAAGCGGTGTGTGGTAGTTGGTCATCATTCGCCAAGTTTTCAAAGCGTACATCCTATCTATGCTCACGAAACACTGATGAACGGTGGTTACCACAGTGATTTGAGTGAGTTCATTTTAGATCATCCGCAGGTTAAGTTGTGGACACACGGACATACACATCACCCATTTGACTATGTTATCGGTGAAACACGTATTGTCTGTAATCCACGTGGTTACGAAAACGACGGTTACAGTGAGGACACTGGCTGGAACCCGAACATTGTGTTGGAAGTGTAATATGAACGAACGTATTTTAAAAATAATGAAGCAGGCAGACTACGCTGCTCCTGAGATTGCTCTACGTGCTCAGACATTAGGCGATCTCGTTGCCAAAGACTGTATTCAAGTTTTAATTAACTACGGATATGATGATGCAGCCAATTGTCTAACTGATGAGTACTTTGGAGTGAAGAATGAAAAAGATATACTATGAAAAGCGAGGTCGACGATATGTCCCAGTTTCAGAATACGATAACGAACTATTGGATAGCTTTCCAAAGGGCGATCATTTGGTGCAGGTGTATCCCGGAGGTAGCAGTCGTCGGTTTTGCATTGATCCTGCTTATGCTCCAATGATTGCCGCAGGTCGTGTGGCTGAAGATGCTATGTGCAAAGCACTACAGCAGGCCAGTGAACTGCGACCACGTAGTACTCCTATTACCGAAGGGCAACGCCGGGCTTGGAAGAAATTGGCTAAAGAGTTCGGAGACGAACTTGCTACACTACACATCAACAGTAGTCGAGACATTGCAGAGGCAGGACTAAAGGCCTTGCAAGAAGAAGCAGACAAGTTGATGACTCACGAAAGTGTTCGAACAGCATATGAGCACTTTTTGTTGATGTGTCATCTTACTAAGGAGAAACAATAATGATAGTAGAATGGATAGTGGTTGGATTCTTTTCCGCGATCGGATGGTGGAGTGCCAATTATTATGTGATCACTCCTTATTTGCCCGAACCTGTTTATAAAGAAAAGAAAATCCAAAACGAAGTTGACAAACCCAAAGAATGATGCTATAATAGTTCTATAGTGAAACTTTAGGAGTGAGCAGTGAAGTTAACCAAGTACAGTCACAACAGACTATACGAAACATTTGCAAAATGGCAGGTCCCTAAGGACTTTGCTGAACCTATGGCTAACTATCTCATCCACGGCTACAGTCCTGGTAGCTGTTTTACTTCAGTGTTGGCAAATGATTTCTGCGGTGCAATCGCTCGCAGCCATCCTGCTAATACTGTCGAAGCGTTCAAAGCATTGGCTGGTTGGTTGCAAAACTGTGTACCACCAGAATGCCACGGTAGCTATGATGTTGTGGCAGACTGGATCAGCTATGATGCAGTAGAACGTAGATCAGTCCTAGAAAAATATGGATTGGTCTTCACCGAAGAAAAAGAAGTATGGATGACACTGTCTGAGCATCCTACTAAAGAACCTGTTTTATATTAAGGAACTGAAATGATCACAATGAAAGAATGGATGGAATTAGTCGACTATCGTATCACTGAGGGCAGTGAATATGGTTGGCAGTGTTATGGTCCAAATGCCTATACACTAGATTCGTGGAATGGTGTCCACGGTGTAGGTGGATACAGTTTTAGTATTGTGTTCAGTACTAAGACACAAAAGGTCTACGAAGTAAGTGTATGCGACTATACTAATGATCGTGCCTACAGAATGATTAATCCTAAAAATCAAGAGAAGCATCGTAAAGAAGCACTAGCTCGCGATGTTAATTTGAATGAGGCTTGGGATTGTGTTGACTATATTGATTTGGATGTAGTTGACGACTTTATTCAAAAAGCACTGGCTATTCGAGCAGGTGAGGACTATGATACTCGTGTAAGTATGCCGGTTGACTTCTCAGATGCAGAACTGTTAACATATATGAAGATGGCACACGATCGTGATATGACATTTAACGAGTTTGTTGAAGAAGCACTGCGTACAGCAATTGACGAGTTTAACAAAGATCCAGAAGCTGCCAAAGCTCGTGCAGAGCAATGGAAACATTCACAAGAACACTACGACGAGATTTAAAAATGAGCGAAGTTGAAGCGTTTATCCAAAAACTTAAAGGCGAACATAACATCGTTATCAATACCTGCCACGGCGGGTTTGGTCTAAGTCCTGCGGCTGAACGACTTTATCTAGAGCTTACTAGTCAAGACAAGATCAGTCACTACGATCTAGATCGTGATGATCCTTATTTGGTTAAGGTTGTAAAAGACCTAGGTATGGGTGCTAATGGTGCTCACGCCAATCTTAAAGTTGTAACCATTCCAGGTGATGTCGATTGGGAAATCGGTGAGTACGACGGAATGGAATGGGTGGCTGAAAAACACAGGACTTGGTCGTGAAACCAGTCACAATGGAACCACGTCAATGGGTGGCAATCCTTGAAAGGATCAAGCAGAAGGAAAAGCCCTCGGTCTATCTGTCACGTACTAAAATGAAAGAAGTCTTAGGCTTTACAGTGCGTGATCATCGAGAATATGTTAAAGACCCGGAATATGTAAGACGGCCACAGGACGATGAATGGTACAATATGGAACCGGGTGGTTGGTATGAAGGAAAACGAAGTGAGCATACTGTTCGATTGGATTTTTATGACGAGCAGAAGCGCACAATGTTTCTATTAAAATATGGTAATGGCCAAAACTAAAATTGGAACACTGAACGAAATATTAGGCACCCGCTCGCGAGCAGTATTTCCCTACAGGATTAATTTTGATTATATAGGCTACAGTCTGTTGCCCGAAATGAAACGATGGTGTGACAATAACTGTAAGAGTATTTGGCGATGTGAACATTTTCACGCATTGTATTTTCAATTTGAAAACGACTATGATGCTACAATGTTTATGTTAAAGTGGGGAACTAAGGAAGGTAACAAACTAAAATGATAATTTATTTAGATATGGATGATGTGGTCGCTGACTGGCGAACTGCCGCAGAAGAGTTTTTGCAACTCAAATTTCCTAACGGAGATCAGTGGGCCCGTATACCAGATGAGAAATGGCAAGAACTAAAACGTAACAGTCGTTTCTATAGAGACCTACCACTTAAAGAAGATGCTGGACTATTGGTTGACTTTTGTCTACGAGTAAAAGAACACGGCCTGGTCGAGGATGTGCGTTTCCTAAGTGCTATCCCACATAACAATGATATGCCTTGGAGCATACAAGATAAAGTATTTTGGGCACACGAACACTTTAGAGGTATCCCAGTATTCCTTGGACCTTACAGTCACGACAAAAAAACTCATTGTCAACTAGGTGACATCCTTATCGATGACCGTACCAGCAACTGTGAAGAATGGATAGCAGCTGGCGGACAGGCTCATATCTATCGAACTTGGGGACCTTGTAAAGAATGGCTAGAAGAACTATTGTAGAACACTGGCGGTTTGATGATGGCACTAAGCCAATCAACCCAGGCAATCGGTTTGGCGAATCATTTGTACCACGTGGCTGGTACTGCTGGGTCTATCCTGCGAACGATTCCGAGTTTGCAGAATGGATGGCACGGATGTGTCCAACTGCGGACATCACACATAGGTTCAACAGTGGCGATCCTATGTGGACTACTTTTATCAAGGACGATGCGGAAGCAACGTTATTTCAACTTAAATGGCTATAGCTAGGAACCCGCCTACAGATTATACACACGGTTATCTCGGAGACGAGCCCGACGGTCCTACATACACCTATACTGTTGTAGGTGATCGTGTGGAAGAAATGAGAGAAGTAGTTGTTCACACTTTCAGTATGGGAGATGTAGAAGACCCAGACCTGTATGCAGCAGAACCGTTATATCAATGGCAGCAAAGTGAGCAAGGACAATGGATTATGGAACACGCAGTAGAGACACCCTGCTGGCATAGGATGCACGACCAATTTAATTATGGTTATCAATATTCAATTACTGCTAAACTGCGTGGGCCAAGACTTACAGAATGGTTGCTCATAAAGAAATGAATAAAGAAAGTAGAAATTTCGAGCCAATGGCGCATCGTAAGATCGGAATGATGATGATGCAGGACACAAAGCTAATGGATATCCTAAAAGACTATCACGTGGTTCGCCTGCTCGATCAAGAAGATTTCAATACAAAACTGTCTTGGTGTTTGGAACATTGCCAACATAAATTCCGTGACATACGAGAAGATGATGTTAGGGCTTGGTATTTTCAAAATTCAGAAGATGCAACAATGTTTGCAATGAAGTGGTCCTAATGCACATTTGGCAAATAGACTTATTAGACAAAATGACAAAATATAAAGGCAAAGGTGTGGTACAGATTACTGGTCGCCAAATGGGTAAGAGTTATTGGAGTAGTCAAGCTATCGATAGACTTATGCGTGATATTATGCAACAACCTGTATCAGATCTAGTGCTCAGTGAAGGTACAGTTTATGGCGCACGATATTATACTGTAGAGCCAATAGGTGGTAACTGGAAGGATATGGAACTATGGTGTGGGGGAACGTTCGGCCCAGGTAGCACCCAGGTGTGGCAATACGATATGTCTAAAGCCCCTGCTCCGGAACTACGTTGGTATATGAATAATCGTAAGTTTTGGTTTCGTAGTGAACAGGATAGAATGATGTTTGTTCTAAAATGGCGATGAATCTAGAAGAAGAAATGATGGAACAGGCCGGCCAAGAAATGGCCCGCGAAATAGACCGTGAAGTTCTTTGGGGAATGTTACAAGGTATTGGATGGACACGAGTAAATCTATCGTCCGAAACAGCAATGACACAGGCCACACGTATATCAGAATGGTTAATCCAAAATTGTCAAGCGCCTTACGAAAAGCATCGGTCCGACTTTATCTTTGAAGACAGTCGTGACGCCACTGTGTTTATCCTGAGGTGGAAATGATGTTCATAGTAGATTGGGAAAAGTCTGTTCCAAAACCTCCGAAAGAACTGTTGGATCAATGTTATACCGTGCGATCTACTAGTTCAAAACCTCATCTTAAAAAACGTTGGGCACTAGCACATTGTGACAGCTACGTCTGGATGGATGTTGAATTTGGAGGAATAGAAGGCGATACCTATGTGTTCTATTTTGCCAAAGAAGCGGACAAAATAATGTTTGCTCTTAAGTACAATTGATGCTATAATAGTAATGTAGCATAAATTAACGAAAGGCAACAGATGCTCTACGAACTAGTTCTTATTACCAATTTAGGTGTAACAACAGCATTGGCAACCTATCCTGATTTTAATTCGTGTCTTAAAGAACGAGTACAGATCAGCCAACAAAACTCACAGCAGTATGCCGTAGCCTGCCTTCCTACTAATTCTCCAGAAGAGTTAGAAAAGAAAATGAATCTCGGTTTCAAAGTGCTTATTGACAATATTAACAAACTCCAAGATAAAATGGACAAAGGTAACAAATGAAAATCGGTTTTAGTCTAGGTCGTTGTATCCGTGATATCGTTGAGGGCAAAGTGGCCATTGACGATGTTGCATTCATTATCACAGCAACCTGTATCCGAGAGAAAGAACAGTTGGCACCAGTTATTAACGACTATATGTTCCGTGATGATTATCTTTATGGACTTGAAGAAGACAAGTGTCAGAGCATTGCAGATGAATTGTGGGAATCAAACAGACTACTGCAACCACGTCGACAAGGATTGCATCGTCATAAGCAGCCTGCGAATTCAGTTTGGGTAGATATGTTCCCGACAGAGCTCAGCGAGAATCAATCAGTCAAGACTGCTTGGGACAGTTACAGATTTATGATACATATGGTAGAGAACGTTGACACAGATGCATTAGAAATTTTTAAATAGGAGAGCGTATGGTCAAAGAAGGATCAAAGTGGACAGGCACTAACGATAACAGTAAATATCACGTGATACACGTAATAGAGCTTGACGGCCATACCTGGGTACACTATATTAAAGAAACCGCTCCCGAACACGAAACTAGAGAATACAGTTGTTACCTAGAAAGTTTTTTGAGTAGATTTAGGCAGATACCAGAATGATATATTTCAACTTCAGAATAGATTATCCCTGGAGCACCCGATGGCGCACTCTGTTCTGTAAGCACGGCCTATTCGGTAAAGGAACTAAGGCCTGGGAACTCAACGGATATGCTACACATCAGATCGTAGATTTTAGTTTTGAATTAAAAAGAGGATATATTGATCATCGAGGTGTGTTCCTTATGATTGGTTTATTTGGTTATGCTCTAGAACTTGATGTCTACGACACAAGGCATTGGGATAACCAATGGGGAGTATGGCGATGAATACCATTATCTTGCTTTTGGCCTTGTTTGGCATCAAGCACTTTATCTGCGATTTTGTGTTGCAGTTTCCCTATATGTTGGCGCAGAAAGGTACCTACGGTGCAGAAGGTGGCATACACCACGCTACCATCCACGGTATTTGTACTTGGTTCATTCTGTTACCATTCCTAGGGGCGGCGGCTGTATTTCCTGCATTATTTGATATGGCAGTACACTATCACATCGATTGGGCCAAACAGCAGTTGAATAAAGGTCTAACAGTTGCGGATCGTATGTTTTGGGTATGGTTTGGTGCAGATCAAGGCCTACACTATCTTACCTATATTGCTATTATTGGCTGGACTGTAACAGTACTGTAAATTAACAGATACTATAATAAGATAAGTAAAGTATACTAGGAGCAATAATGACAGCCAAAAAAATAGAAGAATTTAATGCAGATGATCGCATTGATATTACCCTGCTGAAAAACTCGGTATTCTTCCTTACAGGCGAAATCGAATCAGAAAATATCAGCAAGTGTATTAAATGGATCACCTACGAGAATCTCGATACTAAAGCTGAGAAACTTCTAACACTTTATGTTAATTCAACTGGTGGGGATTTATATCAAGCACTGGCATTGATAGATGTAATGAATACCAGCGAGTATCCAATACGCACGATCGGAATAGGTACTGTAATGAGTGCAGCATTTTTAATCGTAGCATCTGGATCTAAGGGCGAACGATATCTTTCACAGAATACCAGCTGTATGTGTCATCAATTTGCAGGCGGTGGCGGTGATGCCAAGTATCACGATCTCAAAGCTGAAATGAAAGAGAACGATATGTTGAACGTCAGTATGACAAATGTCCTAGTAGCAGCCACAGGTAAAGCACCGACCTATGTTAAGAAGAGACTGTTACCACCAACCGACGTATATATGACAGCACACGAAATGATTGAACACGGTGCTGCCGATTTTATTTTAGAATAAGGATGTTATGGAAAACGTAGTAACACTAAAACCAAGACAAGAACAGATTGAAGAAAAACAAAGACAAGATATGCTTGATGTGATCGATCATCTACGTGGAGAGATTGCAGAAGGTCGTGTTCGTGAGTTTGTCGCAACGTCAATGAGCGATGATGGTGAAGCACAGATACACGTCTGTACATTAGATCTTCCAGGGTCAATCGGCCTTTACGAAATCGGAAAACATATTTTAATAACGCAACAGGCCTAATGTGGCGTAAATGCCACATTATATGGCTATATCTAGGTTGACAGCTAAATAAAAGTAGCATACAATAGATACAGTTGTTTAGGAAAGGTCAAAATTTATTTTGTCAGAAATGCAAATAAAGGTTGACAACTAGTCTAAATACCTGTATAATTAACACATAGACAGCAAAGTGTTGTCTACAAGAACAAAGGTTATAAAGAGAAAGCAAATGCAAAACGTATCATTACATAGAAATTGTAAATCGATAGCCCAGGTGGGAGGCTTTATGCCCTCTTCTTGGTTAGCGATTAATAGTCTATCATATGATCGTACACCAGAGATTATTAGGGTCCGGAGGACTGTCGTGTAACACACAAGTTTACATAACAAACTTCAAGGACCCTAGGATTAAAAACCCTGGGGTTTTTTGTTTTTAGGAAAGGAAAAATGGAACAGATAGATTATAGCAAATTGAATGAACGTATTGTTGAACAGGCTTATGAAGCCGCTCTTAGTAATACTCTTACTAAAGAACAGCTTCAAAAACTTATTCAAGATAAGTTTGAACGTGCTAGACAGTATCACGAAGCGTTAGCGAAAGCACCAACGTTTAGTGTAAACTGATAGCACAAAGTGTGATAAGAGGTAACGAGGACCTCGCTGGGCACTATAAACATCTGGCAAACGGGCGGACTAGTGGATGGCTTATCCTTGTGTGGATAAAAAAATACTAGTTATATTAAAGCATTCTATAGGGACGGCTACACCCATAGCGTAGTACTGCATAGCAGGCGTTATTAGAATGTTTTAATATACACATTGGAAACAGTGTGTTATGGAGGTGTGTGCCGAGCGGCGAAGGCAGCTGACTGTAAATCAGTGACATCAGAAACACCGTAGGTTCGATTCCTACCGCCTCCACCAAGTTATGGAAATGTGGCAGAGTCCGGTTTATTGCAACAGTCTTGAAAACTGTCGTGTCGAAAGGCACCGTGAGTTCGAATCTCACCGTTTCCGCCAAGAGTATGTATCCCTAATGTAATGGCAGCATCACAGTCTCCAAAACTGTTCGTCGGGGTTCGAGTCCCTGGGGGTACGCCATATAGCCTATTAGCTCAGTGGTAGAGCACCGTCTTGATAAGGCGGGGGTCCTTGGATCGTTCCCAAGATAGGCTACCAATTTTTCTGTTCGGGAATGGTGTAATGGTAACACAACACACTTTGACTGTGTCGTTCTAGGTTCGAGTCCTAGTTCCCGTGCCAAGTTTATCGGTCCGTAACTCAATGGATTAGAGTGCTAGTCTTCGAAACTAGAGGTTGGGAGTTCGAGTCTCTCCGGGCCGGCCAATCAATGGTGTTAGTAGTGTAGTGGTTGCACAACTGTCTGTGAAACAGTTAGACAGGGTTCGATTCCCGCTTTCACCCCAAACACGGCCTTACTTGTTCAACATAGTTGATGCTGTGGGGTTTTCATTTGCCAGCGAGACTTGGAAGTCAGAGAGGTCTTATACGCCTTTTAGCGCCAGATTAGCGTTCTTGAGAGGGTTCGATCCCCTCCGCTGGTACCAATGCTACTTTAGCTGATGTGGTCATAGCGGCGGTCTGAAGAACCGTTGAACCAGGTTCGATCCCTGGAGGTAGCACCATTAGTTTTTAAAATCGATTCTAGTACCAAACTTGATGCTGAATCTATTTTGATTGCTTAGGTTATGTCCGGAGTGCCAGGTATTGTGTAGATTAGCGTTTACCCAGCCTTGGCCGAAGCCAGTAGGCATACGTAACGGATCATCTCCGGACTCTGAAGAATAGAATGTAGAACTTTGATCGGGATCATCAGTCTCGATAAAATGACACATACCAACGATAACAAGGCCGCGGTCATCGAGATGCGGACTCATTTGGAATCCAGGTGTATCCATATCACATTCGAAGATAGGTGTTAGTTTGTTTCTAAACAGTGTTTGATCGTCACGCCAGTAGCTTCCAAAGAATTCTGGACGTTGACTTATCACAGTCAGCAGTTGGTTTTGAAAATCGTCGCTGACAAAGAAATTTCGTAGATTAGAAACTATCGGCCCAAACTTATTAGGATGACTTTCCTTGTATCGTGAGCTGTTGACATCACGCCAAGTTTTCCAATCATAGCTGTTAACTTCGTTTAATATGTCCGCTAATGTAAATGGCATATCTGTTAAACGAAACTGATGTACGAACGGTCGTAGTTCTTTGAATTCGGCTTTCATCTTGTATTTACAATGCCCCTGTGGACAAATTGGTAAAGTCGACTCTCTCAAAAGGAGTAGTTCTGTCTGTTCGAATCAGACCAGGGGTACCAAACGGTGTTGTGAAAATACAACAAAAGCACTTGACAAAAGCAGCCAGTGGTGCTACAATAGATACTTAAACAATGCAACGGTGGCAGAGAGGTCCAATGCACGGGATTGCAAATCCTGAAAACCGGGGGTTCAAATCCCTCCCGTTGCTCCAGTTCTTTAACAATTTATGGCAATTATTTGCTCGGTTCGTCTATCGGTTAGGACGCTGCCCTTTCAAGGCGGAAAGACGAGTTCGATTCTCGTACCGAGTACCAAATTTAATTGCATTAGGTTACCAACTCCGGTAGGTACCCTAGTAGAGTACTATACCAGCTGACGGGCTGGCTCTACTAGGAATACACGAAAGTAGACCCGAAAGGGCGAGACACGCTGGATCAAGTTGGCAGGTAATGTGATTGATAGACAAGTCCGTGGACGGCACGGTAGGGCAGGTTCAAAACTGTTATTTCTATCAAACATCCTAGTGTAATTAAATTTGGTTTATTTTAAAAGGAGAGTCTAAATGGACAGTGACAAGAGTGATAAGATTAGTGGGACGTTAGCTCAGTTGGTAGAGCAGTAGACTTTTAATCTATTGGTCATTGGTTCGAATCCAATACGTCCTACCATATAAAAACATACTGGATCTTCTAGTAGGTAAGAAGCTGATAAAAGAAATTGGCGAACGTGGTGTTCGAATCCCACTCTAGTGTGTTTCTATATGGTAATATAGCATAGTGGCTAATGCAGTTGCTTCATACGCAGCCTATCGTTGGTTCGAGTCCAACTATTACCACCAAGACGTTCCGAGTGTCGTCGGATACTGTGACCCGCAGGATGAGAAGTAGTTTGACAACTACGGGTGGTTCTAGTCAAACCGAACTAGCGTTAGCGACACGAGAGTCTTCCCTGGTCGGGGAGCGGGTGGAAGGTGAGGTCAGACTGGGGCAACCCGGGAAAGGATGCACTAAATTACCGCCGCAGGGAAGAAGCACCTAATTCAGGTCCCATAGTTCAGCCTGGCCTAGAATAACTGCCTGTCACGCAGTAGACACGGGTTCGAATCCCGTTGGGACCGCCAGACATTTTTATAAGTAATACACTGCCCCGATGGTGGAATTGGTAGACACGGTGGTCTTAGAAGCCACTGCTTCGGCATCCGAGTTCGAGTCTCGGTTGGGGCACCATATATAAATGTACTTAAATCCGTTAAAAGATCAGGTTTGGTATCCCAGTCTCTGCGTTGGCATAGCCCGCATACTTAATACACCTTAGTATGTTTATATATGATTTATGGGTCGTTAGCTCAGTTGGTAGAGCGTCTGCCTTACACGCAGAATGTCGGCAGTTCGAGACTGTCACGACCCACCATCCGAGGAGAAACTGTATGTCGAGTAAAGAAACGTTAGACAAGGCATACGGTAATATGCCTAAAGAAGTAGGCTTCAATGTTGACTGGGGATTCATTCCAAGTTGGCGAGGTGTAAAGTACTATTGGTATACATTAGTACGCAAGGTTACAAGATAAATGGAATGGTCCCATAATGGTATTGGAGCGGATTGCTAATCCGTCGATCGGCGAAAGTCGGTTTCTGGGTTCAAGTCCCAGTCATTCCGCCAGTTTTAGTTTTTGGG
>Ga0209191_1000316_pt1 | contig 37988 bp, 35 predicted proteins | sample S_130626_EF_Meta_FD_187320 | JGI IMG/M metagenome (GOLD analysis project Ga0209191, IMG submission 187320) | Freshwater microbial communities from Lake Simoncouche, Canada to study carbon cycling - S_130626_EF_MetaG (SPAdes) (version 2) | ecosystem: Environmental > Aquatic > Freshwater > Lake ...
TCGCACCAGAGGCGGTTTTACCAAATTTTGTACCATCTGACTTCGCCAGCAACGGCACAGTTAAGGCATGAGCGGTGCCGCCTTCAACCTTTCGAATTAAATCAAGGCCAGCCACAATATTTCCCCATTGATCAGAGCCACCAATTTGCAGCTTGCAATCATTTCTGCGATACAACTCTAAGTAATCAAAGGCTTGTAATACTTGGTAGGAAAACTCGGTGTAGGAAATACCAGCAGTTGCTAATCTATTGGCGACTGAATCTTTAGCCAGCATCTGATTCACACTAAAGTGCTTTCCAATATCTCGTAGAAAATCTAGGGCTAATACCGGTTTGGTCCAATCAAGATTGTTGACCATAACTGCGCCAGTATTTTTATCATCAAAATCAATAATCCTCTCAACCTGCTTTTTCATCTTTGATACCCATTCAGCAACTAACTTCTCTTCATTTAAAGTTCGCTCATCGTTTTTGCCGCTGGGATCTCCTACTAAACCGGTGGCCCCACCAACCAAAGGAATTGGCCGGTGCCCAGCTAATTGAAATCTTCGCAGAACCAAAAAGACCACCAGGTTTCCAAGATGCATGCTGGGCGCAGTTGGATCTACTCCTAAGTAGAGGCAGATTGGCTTAGATAATGCTTCTTCTAATTCTTTACGATCGGTGGATTGGGCAATCAATCCGCGCCACTGAAGATCTTCAAGCAAAGCATTACTCATGGTCAGATCATGCCCGATAAACGCTTGCGTTGGTTGGCAATTACCTCATCTACGGCAGATATTTCCTTTTTTAGTTGGGCAAGGGCTGCGGTTACTGATTTTTTCGATGTGCCCATTGACGAGGTTCTGCTGGCGACCGCCCCTTTAACATTTAGAAATGCTTTTACCTCACCGGTAAGGGCTGGATGAATTGCAAGCAGTTGTGCATCACTTAATTGATCTAATTCGATTCCATTTTTTTCACAATACTTAACACACTCACCTGCTACCTCATGTGCAGTTGCAAATGGAATCTGTTTTTTTGCAAGAAAATCTGCGATCTCAGTAGCTAGTGAGAATCCATCTGCTGCGCCCTTGCTAATAGCGGCAGAATCAAACTGCGCAGTTTCAATCATCCCGGTGATAGCAGGCAATAAAATAAGTAGTTGATCAACTGAATCAAAGACTGGCTCTTTATCCTCTTGCAGATCACGGTTATATGCAAAGGGTAATCCCTTTAATACAACTAAAAGTGATGTTAGATTTCCAATAAATCTGCCAGATTTACCTCTGGCAAGCTCTGCAATATCTGCATTCTTTTTCTGAGGCATGATTGAAGATCCGGTTGAATAAGCATCTGCAATCTTTACCCAGCCAAATTCAGTTGAACTCCATAAAACAAACTCTTCACCGATCTTAGAAAGGTGAACCCCTAGCATGGCAAGATTAAATAGCGCTTCGGCTGCAAAATCGCGATCCCCAACAGCATCAATACTGTTTGCCATAGCCCCTGAAAAACCAAGATCCTTTGCAACCTTATCTGGGTTCGGCTGAATTGATGAGCCGGCTAGGGCGCCAGCACCAAATGGTGAAAAACTGTTTCGCTTAAGCCAATCAAAGATTCGATCAATATCTCGCAATAATGCATGAGAGTGCTTACTTAATTCTTGTGCAAAGGTGATTGGTTGGGCATGCTGAGTATGAGTAAAGCCTGGGGCAATCACATCTAGGTTGTTTGCTGCTTGAGTATTGATCACTTTAACCATTGCTGAGATTTGAGAGGCTATCTCAAGCAGGTGATCAATCAAATAGAGTTTGAAATCAGTTACTACTAAATCATTTCTAGACCGTCCTGCTCTAATAGCACCGCCTACCTCACCACAACGTTCTGTAAGGCCACGCTCAATTGCGCTATGAACATCCTCATCTTTATCTGTGTATTTGAAACTGCCACTGCCGATATCTTTCGCAAGATCAAGTAAAGCATTTTCAATTTTTTTGCCGTTTTCCTTACTAACCACACCTTGATTAACCAGGTTTTTAAGATGAATCAGATTGACTTCAATCTCATAAGGAGCCAGTCTCCAATCAAAATGAACGCTTCTAGAAAGGGCAGCCATTGCATCTGCTGGTGCTGAATCAAATCTTCCGCCCCAAAGTGTCATTTTATTCCTCCTAGTAATTTATTGATCTCTTTCGCTAACGATGCGCCACCAGTTGCAGATTTTGAAACTACTAATACCGTGTCATCACCAGCAATAGTTCCGATTGCAGAGTGTAACTTTCCAGATTTCATCGCCCGGTCAAGATTTCCAGCTAACAGTTGAGCCGCACCTGCTGGTGTTTTGATCACTGAAAGATTTCCACTTGATTCAATTCCTAGAATTAAATCAGATAAACCTTTGCTGCTATTGCTGACTGGGGTTGAAATAAATTGATAACGGAAAACGCCGGCGTTGTCTTTACCTCGAACCGCACCTAACTCCTCAAGATCACGACTAGCGGTTGCCTGTGTTACCGAATAACCGTGTCTATTTAACTCGCGAACCAAATCACTCTGGGAGTGAATTAATTCATCATCTACTAATTTGATTACTAAAGATCTACGAGCAGTTGCAGATTGTGTATTTACCTTTGCCATTATGCACTCACCAATGTTCCGCCTCGATTATCTAAAGCATCCAAAACGCAACCAAGATCTGTTCCGTTTGCAATCCTTACTGAGGTAGCGCCTAAATCGATTGCACTAATTGCAGCAGTTACTTTTGGGATCATGCCGTCAGTAAAGGTAGATGAGATCTTCTTAAGATCATCAACGGAAATTTCATTTATAAGTGTGGACTTATCTGGCCAGTTGCGATAAATACCATCTACATCGGTAAGGAAGATTGCCGCATCTGCTCTTAGTGCACCTGCAATTGCTGCAGCAACTAAATCTGCATTTACGTTGTAACCAACTCCATCTTCATCTGCTGCTACCGGTGAAATAACCGGCAGATAACCTTCAGTAATAAGGCTTTCTAAAATCATCGGATTAGTCTCATCAACTTGACCAACAAATCCAATATCAACACTTTTACCATCAATCACTGGCTTAAATTTCTTCGCTCTGATTAATCCACCATCGCTGGCACTTAGCCCAACAGCATTAACCTCACTACCGATTAAGTAATTAACAATTGAGCGCAGAACCGTTCCACTTAGAACTGATTGAACTACCTGAAAAACCTCAGCTGTAGTAATTCGATAACCAGCAACCTTCTCTTTGCCTAGGCCTTTTTCATTTAACGCTTTATCAATCTGTGGTCCACCACCATGGACTAAAACAATCTGTTCGCCATCCAAGAAAGCATCTGCAATCGCCTCTAATACCGGATCAGCTGAATCATCACTTGGTAAAGCGTTCCCGCCGTATTTGATTACGATCATCTGACACCTAAATTCTGTAATCCTAAATCTTCAGCAAAATCACACATCAGGTTTGCATTTTGAATAGCTTGCCCAGCAGCACCTTTGCCTAGGTTGTCAATGGCAGTTGAGATAACTACTCGACCAACATGCTCGTCAACTGCTACTTGAATTTGTACATTATTGCTACCGAGCACTGCGCTAGTCATTGGCATTGAACCAGCTGGGAGCAATGTTACAAACTTACTATTTTTATAGTAGTTACTAAAAGATTCTCGTACGCTCTCGGCTGAAGATTTAGTAGTTAATTTCGCAGTAACAGTTGCCAAAATACCTCTTGGCATTGGCGCAAGGATTGGCGTAAAGGAAATCTTCACATCTTTTTTGCCTACTTTTGAGAGTACCTCTTCAATCTCAGGTGTGTGCTGGTGAACTCCGCCAAACTTATACGATGTTAGATTGTTCATAACTTCGCTGCCAATCAGATTAACCTTTGCGCTTCTACCTGCGCCTGTTGTTCCAGAGGCTGCGACAACCACAATATCTTCACTATCAATAATTGATAAAACTGGTGCAACTGAGAGCGCTATTGCCGTTGCATAACAACCAGGATTTGCCACCTGCGTACTCTTTGAAATCTCTTTATGATCTACTAATTCAGGTAATCCATATACCCAACTTCCAGCGTGCTCTCCCCCATAATATTTCTTCCAGGCCTCTGAGTTCTGTAACCTAAAATCTGCACCCAGATCAACAATTTTTACACTCTTGTCTACCTGAGAAATTAATTTAGCGGACTCGCCATGAGGTAGTGCAATAAATACTAACTGGCATTTGTTTATCATCTCAACATTAGTAGCTTCAAATTTGCGTCCAATGAAATTGGTTAATTGTGGATGCAAATTTGTAATCAGCTCACCGGCATTTGAACCCGCAGCAATGTAAGAAATTTCAAACTCAGGATGGCCAGATAGCAAACGTAAAAGCTCACCACCGGCATAACCACTAGCCCCTACAACTGCAATTTTCATATCTTAAGTGTAGAGCAATATCGTATATTTATGCAAATATACGCATATTTATACATTAACTACGTAGGACCGCCCCACAGGACTTGGCAGCTGAAGCAATTGCTTGATCTCTATATTTAGCAACTTCATCTGAGGTGAGGGTTCGATCTGGCGCTCGGAATGAGAGCGTAAAAGCTAGGGAAACTTTCCCATCACCAATTTGGTCATATCTATCAAATAGCGTAATTGATTCTAGTAAATCACCTGCGCCATCTTTTAATGCATTTTCAACTGTAACTGCATTAACTGAATTAGCAACAACTAATGCAACATCTTGCACGGTGGCGGGAAGATTCCATATCTTTGGTGCAGTACTAATCTTAGCTAGTGGTAGCTCACTTAAAATTGCCGCAAAGACACAGGTACGTTCTGGCAAATTTAAGGCAGCAATAACTCTTGGGTGTAGCTCTCCGGCATGAGCAACTGGCTTTCCGCCAACTTTAATTTCAGCGCAACGACCAGGATGCCATGGTGCAAGATCACTACTTACTATCTCAAATTCATTTCCAGTTGCCTCTACTATCTCAACTGCTTTTGCAATTGCATCACTCCAAATAAAAGGTTGTCCGCTTCCTTGCCAGTTACTAAGTATTTTCTCTCCGGCTGCTACTGCACCCACAAAGAGCATTTGCTTTGGAACTCCTGCATAAATATCAGAGACTACCTTTGCAGTAGGCCGCTTACTAATAGCTGGCAAAACTGCTTTACCTAATGGAGTGGTATTTCTAAAAACTGTGCCGATTTCAAATAATGCTAAATCCTTACCGCCTCGGCCGATGTTGCGACTGAGTGTAGTTAGAAGGCCTGGGATTAAATGAGTACGAAGTAATGGAAAATCTTCAGACATTGGATTGGCAATTCGGAATGATTTTGCTCGATCGCCAGTAAAGCCGAGTAGATCTACCATCTCTTGGCTAACAAATGGATAATTAATAACTTCAGAAAATCCCTGATCTGCAAGCATGGTTGCAATCTGGCGTTTTCGATACTGCATCTGGGTAAGCCCGCCACCAGATTTACCAATCGGTAAACGTGATGGAATCACTTCATATCCATTTAATCGCGCAATCTCCTCTGAGAAGTCTGCCGCAGTTATTAAATCTGGACGCCAGGTAGGTACCTCAACAGTTAGCACTGCAGAACTTCCACTTACCTTGCAACCAATCAATGTGAGTGCATCCTTTACTTGCTTTACTGTGTAGTTGTATCCAATGAATTTTGAGATCTGCGTGATTGAAATCTTTGCTTTGCGCTTCTTTATTGTCACGACCGCTTGAGCTGTTCCAACATATTCCGCACCGGCCAGATCGACTAATAAAGATGCAGCCCTTGCCGATGCGATCTCAGCTAACGCTGGATCGGTATTACGTTCAATTCTTCTGGATGCCTCACTAGATAATTTATGAAACCGTGAGTTTTTAGCAATACTCATTGGATCAAAATGCGCAGCCTCTAGCGCAATCCGGGTTGTCGAATTTGTTACCTCAGATGCAAGGCCACCCATAGTTCCTGCCAATGCTAGAGCTGATTTTGAATCTGCGATAAGTAAGTTATCGGGGCTTAATTTTCGTTCGACTTTATCTAGGGTAGTTAATTTTGAAAACTTACCCGCTCTAACTACTCGAAGTCCGCCATCAATCAGATCAGCATCAAATGCATGAAGAGGTTGACCTAACTCAAGCATTACATAATTAGTTATATCAACTGCCAGAGATATTGAGCGCATTCCGCATTTTTCTATACGCCGGCTCATCCAAATTGGAGTTGGTTTTTTAATATTTACATTTGCAAGAGTTCTTATAAATATTTGATCTGCACCACTCTTATCTTCAATTTTGACAGATATAGCTTTACTGCTTTTTTTCACATTGAGTTTTTTGGCAATTTTTGTATCAGCTGGGTCAACATATTTAGTGTTAAGTGAGCCAGCAAGCTCTCTTGCTAAGCCCCGTACCGACATTGCATATCCACGATCTGGGTTAATAGCAATATCGAAAATAACATCAGAGATATCTAAAAGAGCTAAAGCGTCAGATCCAACCTTGCCCTCAGGTAAAACAATAATTCCAGCATGATCATCACTCATTCCAAGTTCTTTTGCAGAACAAATCATGCCATCACTGACTTTGCCGTAAGTTTCTCTGGCAGAGATTGCAAAATTTCCTGGTAAAACCGCGCCAGGAATAGCGACAACGACTAGATCATTAACCTTAAAATTACGAGCACCACAAATCACAAATCTCGTTTTTTTCTCTCCCAGATCTAAGCCAACATATCTAATTGGTTTTTTATGACCAGATAGCTCTTCTATCGATATAACCTTGCCGACAAGTAGCGGGCCCTTTAAATCCTTGCCCTGATATTCAATTTGCTCAACCTCAAACCCAACTTTCACGAATGCTTGTGCTATTTGCTCCGCATTTAATTTTGCAGGAATACTTACATACTCACGCAACCAACTTAACGGAATTTTCATCTCTTGCCGACTCCAAAACTTTGTGTGAATCGCACATCACCTTCAACAATGTCATGCATATCAGTGATGCCATGTTTAACCATAAGTGTTCTTTCTAATCCCATACCAAATGCAAATCCAGAATATTTCTTAGTATCAACGCCACAAGCAGTTAAAACTTTCTCATTGACCATCCCACAGCCGCCCCATTCAATCCAGCGGCCATTAAAAAATATATCTACTTCAGCTGATGGTTCTGTAAATGGGAAAAATGAAGGGCGCAATCTTGTTGTTACCTCACTACCAAAAATGGATTTTGCAAAGTAATCCAATGTGCCCTTTAAATCTGCCATTGTTATGCCTTCATCAATTACCAATCCTTCAACCTGGTGGAATACTGGTGTATGAGTCGCATCAAGCTCATCAGCTCGATAGGTCTTACCTGGGCAAATCACATAGATCGGCGGTTTTTGTTCCAACATGGTTCGAATCTGAACCGGTGAAGTATGAGTACGTAAAACCAACTTTGCATCTAATGGCTCGACGAAGAATGTGTCCTGCATGGTTCTCGCGGGATGATCTGCTGGAATATTTAATGCATCAAAGTTAAGCCATTCAGACTCTAATTCAGGTCCTTCTGCAACTTTATACCCAAGTCCAATAAAAAGATCTGAGATTTCATTTGTAAGAATTGTTAATGGATGAAGTCCACCTTTTAAGGTACGACGACCAGGAAGAGTGACATCAACCTTTTCGGTAAGTAAAACTTTAGAATCCCTAATGTCTGCTAATTCGTTGCTTTTCTTCTCAAAGGCTTGATTTACTTCAGCTCTTGCACTTCCTATTAATTTCCCAAACTCTGCTCGCTGGGATGCTTCAATTGTTGCCAATGCTTGATTAGCTTTGGCTAAAGCAGACTTATCACCAACATGATCAATTTTTATTTGTTTAAGATCCTCAAGATGAGTTGCTGATGAGATCGCCTTTAAGGCTAGAGCTAAGTCGCTCGCTATTTGCCCTTGTTGTAACGACATAATCTCCTTATTCTATAAGGAGAGCCCAACAGAATGCAGGACAATTGCCGCAGCACTTGCCACATTTAATGACTCAGCAAAGCCCTTCATCGGGATTGCTACGGTGTTTAGATCTGAGGTTAGATCTGGCAACCCACGAGCTTCATTTCCAAATATCCATACTGAAGGTTTGTCCTTTACTTTGCCAACAAAATCAGCTGTAAATTGTTGCTTTCCATCACCAGTCAATGCAAACATTTCAAGATTATTACTACGCGCTTGTTCAATAAAATCCTCAATTTTTACATCTGCAATCACTGGAATATGCCAAAGAGAGCCAACCGTTGCTCTTACTGTTTTTGGGTTGAAAATATCTACGCTTTCAGATGATAAAACAACGGCATCAAAGCCACATGCATCGGCGGTCCGAATTACTGTCCCGGCATTACCTGGATCTTGGATTTGCCAAAAAAATGCTACTCGCCTTGGTTTCATTTCCCATAGATCAGACATTTTTAATGACTTAGTTGAACAAAGAGCAAGAATACCTTGGGGTGACTCTGAGTCAGCCATTGCATTCATAACTTGGTCACTAACTTGAATAATTTCAAATTTAGAAAGTACCGCATCCCCAATATCTGCAGATAACCTACTTAAACCTTCTTCGGTTACATAAACCTTCTTTACCGCTAAACCCTCAGGCATTTTCGAGGAGAGCGCCTCACGGACAACCTGTATTCCTTCTGCCACAAAAGTATTTTCTAATTCCCGATTTTTCTTACCTCTAGAACCAATAAGAGCCTTAACTCGCTCAATGTGCGGCGAATTAAGGCTCGTAATGTTCTCCATCTCTAACTTTCTAATTAGAGATAATTATGCAGTTACAACATTTTTGCGAGCAATCTCAACTAATTTTGAGAAGGCTGCTGGATCATTTGTTGCAAGCTCAGAAAGTACGCGGCGATCAACCTCAACACCAGCAGTCTTTAGACCTTGAATCAAACGGTTGTATGTCATGCCATTTGCTCGTGCAGCAGCATTGATACGTTGGATCCAAAGACGACGGAAATCGCCTTTCTTATCCTTACGATCATTAAATGCATAAACGAGAGAGTGAGTTACCTGCTCTTTTGCCTTTGAAAAAAGACGTGATCGTTGCCCACGGTAACCGGAAGCACGTTCTAAAGTTGTACGGCGCTTCTTCGCCGCATGTACACCACGTTTTACTCTAGCCATTTATCTCTCCCTTACTTCAAACCGAGCATGCGCTTGGCTGCGAATGCGTTTGGTGCTTTAGCTGCAACATCGCCACTTAAGCGACGAGTTAATCTTGATGATTTGCGTTCAAGCAGGTGGCGCTTGCCAGCACGCTCGTGCATGATCTTTCCGGATCCAGTAACACGAAAGCGTTTCTTCGCGCCACTATGAGTCTTCATCTTTGGCATCTCTTACCTCCTGTTGAATTTCTCTTCTAAAACTATTTTTGTGGAGCTGTTTCCTTTGGTGCTGCTTTCTTTGCAGAACCTGGCTTCTTAGCTGGCCCAAGTACCATTGTCATATTGCGCCCCTCTTGCTTTGGCGCAAACTCCACAATCGCTACTTCAGCTAACTCTTCCGCAATCTTTTGCAATAACCGATATCCCATCTCTGGTCGAGATTGCTCACGACCACGAAACTGAATAGTTACCTTCACCTTGTCGCCACCTAATAAAAATCGTTCAATATGAGTACGTTTTGTCTCGTAATCATGTGGTTCGATTTTTGGTCGAAGTCGCATCTCTTTCACAACAATGTGTGTCTGATTTTGTCTTGCTTCCCTAGCTTTCTGCGCAATTTCGTACTTATACTTTCCGAAATCCATGATTTTGCAGACCGGCGGATTAGCATCTGGTGAAATTTCTACGAGATCTAAACCGATCTCCTCAGATAACTTGAGCGCTTTATCTATTGCTGTTACGCCAAGCTGTTCACCGTCATAACCAATCAACCGAACTTCAGGAACGCGAATTCGATCATTAATTCGTGGTTCTGTGCTGATAATTTCTCCTTGCTGTTTCGCTAGATTGTTAAGGCATTACACAAGCGAAAAACAGCCGCACTTCATAAGAAGCAACCAGTCCGCCGAAGCGAAGTAGGTGGGAGCGTATGCATCCACTTGATTGGCAAATACTACCCAATGCTTTCGCAGGCAGGAAATTGAGCGTAAGCCTGGTAAAAAAAGTCAGATTTATTGCAAAATAAGCCCTTACCTACGAGTAAATATGGTTTCCAGTTCTATTCTTTTTATTTAATACCCACCCCCTTTGGGCCTGAAATGCACATCTCAGATTGGGCTGTGCGAACAATTAAGGAGCCTAAATGCTTAGTTGGAAACTTCATGGAAATGGAAAACAGATACAACCTGGAGAAGTTGTATCAATAGATGAACGACTATCTTGGCCACGTACCTTTGGTATGGGCATTCAACATATCGCAGCAATGTTTGGTGCAACTTTCCTTGTGCCAATTATTACTGGATTCTCACCTACCACCACTCTGTTCTTCTCTGGTATTGGCACACTCCTATTTATTGTAATCACGCAGAATAAATTACCAAGCTATCTTGGTTCTTCTTTTGCCTTTCTTGCCCCAGTTGCAGCAGCAAAGACCTCTGGTGGAATTCCCGCTGCATTAGGTGGAATTGTTGCCGCCGGCGTACTGCTTGCAGTTGTTGGATTCATCGCCAAGGCAGCTGGAACTAACTGGATCGATACATTCTTACCGCCAGTTGTTACCGGAACTATCGTGATGGTGATCGGACTAAATCTAGCTGGAGCGGCAAAAAATGATTTCATGCAGGGACAAAGAGTTGGCTTAATCACTCTATTTTCTATTGGATTCATTTCAGCATTCTTCCGAGGATTTCTTGGCAGAATCAGCATCTTTGCTGGATTAGTAATTGGTTATGCAGCTGCTGCTGCTATGGGAGATGTTGATTTTTCTGGAGTAAAGGCAGCGAAATTATTTGCAATGCCTTCATTCACATCGCCAACATTTGATAGCAGTGCAATGCTGTTATTCCTTCCAGTTGTATTGGTTTTAATTGCAGAAAACGTTGGTCACGTTAAAGCGGTTGCGGCAATGACTGGTAAGAACCTAGATGATCAAATAGGCAATGCCTTAATTGCAGATGGTGCAGCAACTACCCTTGCTGGACTTGGCGGCGGTTCTGGTACTACAACCTATGCTGAAAATATTGGCGTGATGGCTGCAAGTCGAGTTTACTCAACTCTTGCTTACATCTTTGCTGGTGTCGGCGCGATTGTTCTAGCACTTTCACCAAAATTTGGAGCAGTACTCTCTGCAACTCCTGCTGGAGTTAAAGGTGGAGTCACTGTTGCATTATTTGGAATGATCGGCGTATTGGGTGCTCGAATCTGGATTGATGGCAGAGTTAACTTTTCTGATCCAGTAAACCTATACATCGCAGCTTCATCTCTAATTATTGGTATCTCAGATATGGCTTGGACTCGCGGTGATTACACATTTAGTGGAATTATCAATGCAACTGTAATGGCTGTATTTGGTTATCAGATTCTAAGTCGAATCGCTAAAGCAAGAGGAACTACCCGCTAAATAATAAATCGAATGAGGTGGCTCACTTTTCGGTGCGCCACCTCATTTTTTATTGCTTAATAAATTACATCGACTACTCTTAATAGATGAAAAAGAGAAAACCTACAACGCAATCGATTACCGACGCCACTGTTGGTTTAACCTCTGACCAATCAGCAAGACAACGTAGATATTTTATTTCAATGATGATTAGAACTGCTTGCTTTATTTTGACAGTTGTACTGCCAAGCCCATTTAGATGGATTGCTCTAGTTGGAGCACTTACCTTGCCTTATATTGCAGTAATCGCAGCAAATGCTGGGCGGGAAACAATAAAGAAAGAAACAATATTTAACCCAAAGCGTAAAAGGTTAAATTAACTCCCCTTGCAAGTTCTGTCTTTCAAAAAGATCAAAGTAAAGACCATGTTTTTCAACTAACTGCTCGTGAGTGCCGCGCTCAACTATTTCACCTTTGTCTATAACCAGTATCTGATCTGCTTGAGCAATTGTTGATAATCGGTGGGCGATCACAATACTTGTGCGCCCAGTGAGTGCCTCTTTCAAGGCAGCTTGCACCATTGCTTCATTTTCAGAATCTAAATGCGCTGTTGCCTCATCTAGTATCACAAGACTTGGCTGCTTTAACAACAATCTTGCAATTGCTAAGCGTTGCTTCTCTCCCCCTGATAAACGATGTCCTCGTTCGCCAACAACAGTATCTAACCCGTTTGGCAAGGATGTAATAAATTCCCAAATACGAGCCGACCTACAAGCCTCTTCTATCTCAGCCATAGAAGCGTCTGCTTTTGCATATTTAAGATTTACTAAAATTGAATCATGAAACATATGTGAATCCTGAGTTACTACTCCGATTACATTTCGGAGTGATTTTATTGAGTAGTCCCGAATATCTTTTCCATTAATTGAAATCGATCCGTTAGTGACATCATAAAGTCTAGGAATCAAACCACTGATGGTGCTCTTACCAGCTCCAGATGGTCCAACAATTCCAGTTAAGGTGCCAGGAGCTGCTGTAAAGGATATTCTCTTAAGAACTTCACCACTTGTTATCATCTCTGGCTTAGCAGCAATCTCAAGAGAAGCAAGTGATATCTCTTCAGCTTTTGGGTAAGAAAAGGACACATTTTCAAACTTTAACTCTGGCTTACTTGTGTTTAGCTCTATTGCATTCTTTGCATCAACAACCATTGGCTGTAAATCTAAGACTTCAAAAACTCTCTCAAACGAAACTAGTGCGCTCATCACATCAACTCTTACATTAGAGAGTGCGGTCAGTGGACCGTACAACCGTGCAAGTAGTGCTGTGATGGCGAGCAATGTTCCTACGGTGATACCACCACTTATTGCTAGATGTCCACCAATTCCATAAGCAACAGCAGTAGCAACCGCTGCAATTGATGTTAAAGCGATAAAGAAGATACGGTTTAACATAGCGATTGAAATTCCGATATCTGCTACTCGCCTTGCTTTTAGGGCAAAATCATCTTTTTCCTTCTTAGCATCTCCATAAAGTGAAACAAGTAATGCACCAGATACGTTGAATCTTTCTGTCATATTTGCTGACATTTGCGCATTAATATCAAATGACTGTCTGGTGTAGCTTTGTAGTTTTCTTCCCACCCATTTTGTAGGAAACAAAAAGACTGGCAGCAATACAAGTGAAACGAGGGTGATCTGCCAGGACAATGTGAACATAGTTGCGGCAACTAGAATTAAACTTAAAAGATTGCTGATTACCCCAGATAAAGTTGATGTAAAAGCTTGTTGAGCCCCGATTACATCTGAGTTAAGTCTTGAGATTAATGCTCCAGTTTGTGTCCGAGTAAAGAATGCTATCGATTGCCTTTGGACATGTTCAAATATCTGTTTTCTAAGATCATAAATCAAGCCTTCACCGATTCGTGAGGAAAACCACCGACCAGCCATGCTAAACAATGCATCCATCACAGCTATAACACCAACGGCAAAAGCCAACTTTGTTACTAATTCAGCGTTCTTTGGAATAACCCCATCATCAATCAACTTACGAAGTAAAAGTGGTGTTGCAACCACTAGGAATGCATCAATTACTACTGTAATTAGAAAAAACGAAAGTGAAATTTTATATGGAATTGCAAACCGAGCAATCCGCTTTAATGTGCCTGGCTTTAGCTTTTGATTCTTAACCGATTGATCTTGAGTTAGAGATCTAAAAGACATCCACGTTGCATGCATTGACATAAGACAACCTTAGTGAGAATCAGAACAATATTTAAACTGTAAAACCAATCGAGCGTAATTGTTCACGGCCATCATCGGAAATTTTATTTGGACCCCAAGGTGGAAGCCATACCCAGTTGATTTTCACATCTGAAGTTATGTCAGAAAGGACTTGGCGAGTTTGATCCTCAATAACATCTTGAAGAGGGCACGCTGCTGAAGTTAAAGTCATATCTAAAGTTGCAATATTATTTTCATCAAGACGCATGTCATAAACTAAGCCAAGGTCAATAACATTAATTCCAAGCTCAGGATCAATAACATCCTTCATGGCCTCGGTAACATCATCAATAGTTGTACTCATGAGCTAATCCTATTCCATCACTTGCGTAGAAGCATCTTTGAAAGCCATCCAGCCTAGTAGCGCACATTTAATTCGGGCCGGAAACTTTGATACCCCAGCAAATGCCACACCATCCTCTAGTAAATTTTCATCCCCTACGCCTTGTCCCTTGCTCTGCATTAATTCGACAAAAGCATCAAATATTGACAACGCATCCGAATATGATTTACCAATAATTAATTCGCTCATAACTGAAACACTTGCTATAGAAATCGAACATCCAACACCATCCCAAGAAACATCTTTTACTACCTGCCCATCCATAATTAAATTAAGTGTTACCTCATCCCCGCAGCTTGGATTCTTATGGTGAACTTGCACATCTTTATGATCTGAGAGCCCTTTATGGTGAGGGGACTTGTAGTGATCAAGTATTACTTCTTGATAAAGTGAATCTAACTCCATCACTTTCCTACCTTAAAATAACTTTTAACCTTCTCGATCGCCTCTAAAAGTGCATTCACATCATTTGAATCGTTATACAGATGAAAGGATGCTCTGGTGGTACCAACCAGATTAAGTTTCTTCATTAATGGCCAAGCACAATGGTGACCAGTTCTAACTGCAATTCCATATTGATCTAAAACTTGACCGACATCATGTGGGTGGACTCCATCAATTGTAAATGAGATGACTCCCCCTCTATCTTTCATATCAAGTGGACCAACTACATTAACGCCAGATATTTTTGATAGATCGGTTAGTAAATGCTCCGTTAGCTCTTGTTCATGTTCAAATATTTTGTCCATACCAACCAGATTTAGATAATCGATGGCAGCAGATAATCCAACAGCTTGGGCCATATTCGGAACTCCAGCCTCAAATTTTCGCGGTGCACTTGCCCAGGTTGCACTTTCCATAGTTACCGAATCAACCATGGACCCGCCAAACAAAGCGGGCTCTAATTTTTCTAATAACTCCGCTTTTCCCCACAGAACACCAACTCCGGTTGGGCCTAATGCTTTGTGCCCAGAGAAGGCTAGGAAATCAACATCTAGTTTTTTTACATCAATTGCAAAGTGGGGGGCAGATTGGCAGGCATCAAGTACCACTAATGCTCCCACTGCATGTGCTGCCTTTGTAATTTCAGCAAGTGGAATAATAGTTCCAAACACATTTGATTGATGGGTGATTGCAACAATCTTAGTTTTTTTGGTTATCACACTAGCAATATTTGAAAGATCTAATCTTCCATCTTTGGTAATTGAAAACCAAGTCAATTTTGCACCAGTTCGTTTGGCAAGCTGTTGCCATGGAATCAGATTCGCATGATGTTCCATCTCAGAAACCACAATCTCATCCCCGTCTGAAATATGGGGAGTTGAGGCTGTATTACCTAATGAATAAGCAATCATGTTAAGTGATTCAGTTGCACTCTTGGTAAAAATTACCTCATCAGTTTTAGCACCAATAAATTTTGCAACATTAGCTCTAGCTGCTTCATAAGCCTCTGAAGCTTCTTCAGCAAGTAGGTGGGCGCCACGATGAACGGCAGCGTTAATTGTTCGATAGAAGTTTGCTTCAGCAGTTATTACAGCTTCTGGCTTTTGTGAGGTTGCCCCACTATCTAAATATATTAATGAGTTTCCACCCCGCACCTTGCGTGCGAAGATAGGAAAATCCTTCTTATATTTGGATAGATCTACACTCATTGAGATTACGCAGTTATGTACTCTGCGTATCCCTTCTCCTCTAATTTGTCAGCAAGCTCTGGGCCACCCTCTTCAACAATTTTGCCATTAGCAAATACATGTACGAAATCTGGCTTGATATATCGAAGGATGCGGGTGTAGTGGGTAATTAACATAACTCCCAAATCAGAGTTAGCTTTAACACGATTAACGCCTTCAGAAACAATACGAAGAGCATCAACATCAAGGCCGGAATCTGTTTCATCCAAAATTGCAATCTTTGGCTTTAATAACTCCATTTGTAAAATCTCATGGCGCTTCTTCTCACCACCAGAAAAGCCTTCATTAACATTTCGTTCTGAGAAAGCTGTATCCATATTTAAGGAAGCCATCGCAGCTTTAACCTCACCAACCCAGGTACGAACCTTTGGAGCCTCACCACGAATTGCAGTTACAGCAGTTCGTAAAAAGTTTGAAACTGATACACCAGGGACCTCAACTGGATACTGCATTGCTAAAAATAATCCTGCCTTAGCTCTTTCATCAACGCTCATTTCTAAAACATCAGCGCCATCAAGTGTTACCGATCCACCAGTAATTAGGTACTTAGGATGACCAGCAATTGAGTAAGCAAGAGTTGATTTGCCAGATCCATTTGGACCCATAATCGCGTGAGTTTCGCCTGATTTGATTGTTATATCAACACCACGCAAAATTTCTTTGTTTCCAGCATCAGTAACAACACTTACCTGCAGGTTTTTAATCTCTAATACGCTCATTATTTTCTCCTATTAGTTAGTGATTGTTAGTTGGTTGCCATTACGTTTTACATTAAAAGTTTTTAGTGCTTCAGTCGCTGGTGGTGTTAGCGCTTTTCCTGTCTTAAGATCAAACTCAGCCCCATGTAGCCAGCATTCGATTTTGCTGCCGGTTACTTCACCCTCCGCAAGTGATGCCTCTGCGTGAGTGCAGGTATCTGCAACTGCAAAAACCTCATCTGCAACCTTAACAACACAGACGGGTGTGCCATCAACATCAATAGCAACTGGTTTTCCTTCAACTAAAGTGTCGAATAAAATTTCACTCATCACTCACCTACCTTTGCTAACTCTGCATCAATTCGTCCCATTAAACGCTCTTCTAGCTCTTCACTCTTTAACTTAGTAACAATTTCGGCGAAGAAGCCACGTATAACTAATCTCCTAGCAATATCTGAAGGAATTCCACGAGATTGTAGATAAAAAAGTTGCTCATCATCAAAGCGTCCAGTGGTGCTGGCATGGCCTGCGCCAATAATTTCGCCAGTTTCAATTTCAAGATTTGGAACTGAATCAGCTCTTGCGCCATCTGTTAGTAATAGATTTCTATTTAATTCATAGGTATCAGTTCCATCAGCACCTTTATGAATATAGACATCACCGATCCAAACGGTGTGAGCTGCATTTCCAGCAAGAGCTCCTTTGTAATTAACTCTTGATTTAGCATTTGGCACACTGTGGTCAACATGAATGCGATGCTCTAAATGTTGGCCATCTGTTGCAAAGTAAATTCCATACAAATCAGCAAATGCGCCAGCGCCAGTGAACTCAACTGTCGGGCTGATCCGAACTACTGATCCCCCAATTGAAACTACATAGGATGTGAATTGAGCATCCTTGCCAATAATTGCATGATGTTGTCCTACATGAACTGCACTTCTATCCCACTCTTGTAAAGTAATAAAGTTTAAAGAAGCACCGGTAGCAAGTGATATTTCAATCTCTTCTCCGATTTCACCAGCGCCAGTGTTTTCTATAATTACAGTTGCTTTACTGTTAATTCCGGCTTGAATAACAATACGACTTAACTCCGCAGAACTACCTGCTTTACGAGCGAGAAAAATTGGCTCAGAAAGCTCTATATCGTTATCAATCGTCAGCAATGATATTTTCTGAACAGTTTTGCGAATTCGATTAGTTACAACATCATTTGACTCATATGCTGGCGGAAAATCTTTAGCCAATGGGGTTGTTAGTTTTACTCCAGCTGGCAGAGAGCCCTGATTCGAAATCGAAATTCGATCGGCAACATCAACTGCGATGTCATGTAAACCAGCAAGCCGCTTTAAGGGTGTAAAACGCCAAGCCTCTTCCCGCCCACTTGGGGTTAGGTAATTAGTTGTTAAAGCACTCATTAACCAACTGCACCTTCCATTTGCATTTCGATCAGTCGGTTTAACTCAAGTGCGTACTCCATTGGCAACTCTTTTGCGATTGGCTCAATAAAGCCACGAACAATCATTGCCATAGCTTCATCTTCACTTAATCCACGAGACATTAGATAAAACAGCTGATCATCGCTGACCTTTGAAACTGTTGCTTCATGGCCCATCGAAACATCATCTTCTCTAACATCAACATATGGATATGTATCAGAGCGAGAAATAGTGTCAATTAAAAGCGCATCACATTTAACGGTGCTCTTTGAGTGATGAGCCCCTGCCTCAACTTTTACTAATCCGCGGTATGAAGTTCTTCCTCCACCACGTGCTACTGACTTAGAGATAATTGTTGATGATGTGTAAGGAGCAGCATGGACCATCTTTGCGCCAGCATCTTGGTGTTGACCTTCGCCAGCAAAAGCAATTGAAAGCGTTTCACCCTTTGAGTGCGGACCCATCAACATTACAGCTGGATACTTCATGGTTACTTTAGATCCGATGTTTCCGTCGATCCATTCCATAGTTGCACCCTCAGCACAAGTTGCGCGCTTGGTAACTAAGTTATAAACATTGTTTGACCAGTTTTGAATAGTCGTATATCGCACTCGTGCATTTTTCTTAACGATAATTTCAACCACAGCAGAATGCAATGAATCTGAAGAATAAATAGGTGCAGTACAACCTTCAACATAATGAATGTATGAATCTTCATCAGCGATAATTAAAGTTCGCTCAAATTGACCCATATTTTCAGTATTGATTCGGAAGTATGCTTGCAGTGGAATATCTACCTTTACTCCCTTTGGTACATAGATAAATGATCCGCCAGACCAAACTGCAGTATTAAGGGCTGCGAATTTATTATCACCAACTGGAATTACTGTTCCAAAATACTCTTTGAAAAGCTCAGGGTGAGTACGTAGGGCAGTATCGGTATCAAGAAATAAAACTCCTTGCTTCTCAAGATCTTCGCGAATTGAGTGGTAAACCACCTCAGATTCATATTGCGCAGCAACACCTGAAACTAATCTTTTCTTCTCTGCCTCTGGAATACCAAGTCGATCATAGGTATTTTTAATATCATCTGGAAGATCTTCCCAAGATGTTGCTTGTTTCTCAGTTGAACGAACAAAGTACTTAATCGTGTCAAAGAAGATACCGCTTAAGTCAGATCCCCAACTTGGCATCGGCTTCTTATCAAATAATGAAAGGCCCTTAAGTCGTAGGTCAAGCATCCATTTTGGCTCACTCTTTTTAGCAGAGATATCTCTGACTACCTCTTCATTTAAACCTCGTCGGCTGTTTGAGCCCGCATCGGTTTTATCCGCCCAACCGTATTCATACTTACCAATACCATCTAATTCTGGGTGGGCGATTTGGGTCATGAGCGAGCTCCTTCTTTTATTTTGTTTTTACTTTTGTGGGAAATCTCTGCTGGTATAAATGTTGTACAAACTCCGTCACCGTGGGCAATTGTTGCTAGTCGTTGTACATGCGTTCCTAAAATTGCTGAAAATGCAGCAGTCTCTGCCTCACATAGTTGTGGGAACTCTGATGCAACATGTGCAATCGGGCAATGATGCTGGCAGATCTCCTCGCCACTTCCCATTTTGTCAGTAGACGCGGCATAGCCTTCTTTAGTAAGCAGTTTTGCCAATGCCTTTGCTTTTTCAGAGATACTTTTATTTGAATCCTTTATTTGACTTCCCTTGCGTTCAAACTCATTTGCTCGAGACTGCGCAAACTCATTAACAAGATGTGATCCATTTTTACTAGCCATAAATTTAAGCGCAGCTACTGCAAGGTCGTCGTATGAATGTTCAAATTTTTCACGGCCAGAATCCGTCATCACAAATACTTTTGATGGCCTACCTCTACCCCTTAATGCACTCCCCTGATAAGGATCGCGAGCAGTTAATACACCTTCACTTATTAATGAATCTAGATGGCGGCGGATACCGGCAGGTGTAATTGATAATTTATGAGCAAGATCTGCAGCACTCGCCGGGCCACCTTCTAAGATGGTGCGAGCAACCTGATCGCGGGTTTTATCTGGCTCATTCTTTTTCACAACATAAGTGTTGCGTAATTCCCCTAGAAGCGCCAATCCTCTCGCTCAGAGTCTGTGTGAAATAGGACTTATTGTCCATCTCAATCAGGCGGGGTTAGCAGGCAAACCAATAGGCTTTAATCATGTTGGTAGGCAAAGGCTCAATTGCAGGCAAGGTTTTTGGCTTTCTAGTCTTTTTACAGATTGCAATTGTTGTCACTGGTGGTGCAGTTCGACTAACCGGATCAGGCCTTGGCTGCCCAACCTGGCCAGAGTGCACACCAGGCTCCTATACGCCAGTGCCACACCAAGCAGAGGGGCAAGTACATGCCTGGATCGAGTTTGGTAACCGGCTTTTAACATTTGTACTTTTACTCTGCGCGCTCATTGCTTTAATCATTGCAATAAGGGTTTCTAAAAACGCGGTACTGAAAAGCAGAGTGAGATCCTTAGCTGCGCTTCAAGTTATTGGAATATTTGGACAGGGAATTTTAGGTGGAATTACAGTGCTAACAGATTTAAATCCAATTCCAGTTGCCGGTCACTTCCTGTTATCAATATTTTTGATAGCAGGTGCGATCTCATTACGATATGAAATAGTAGGGATAGTTAAACAAAAAGCGGATGGAATTGTTGCCACTTTAATGCCACTTCTTATTTGGCTAACTGTATTGGTTTTGGTAGCCGGAACAATTGTTACCGGGAGCGGGCCGCATGCTGGCGATGAGAATGCAAAAAGATTTGGATTTAATCCAAGAATTGTCTCTTGGGTGCATGCCGATCTAGTAATTGCGTTAGTTGTATTAACGCTAGTTCTTTGGCTGATTACTAGAGTTTCGCAAAACAAAGTAATTCATAAGTACTTATCAGTTTTTCTTATAATCTGCCTATCGCAAGGCTTAATTGGATATGTTCAATACTTCACTGGATTACCAGAGTTAATAGTTGCCGCCCACCTATTAGGTGCAACTCTTGTCTGGGCTAGCGCATGGTCCCTGATTAAGGTCTCCCAATCTGGTTTTAGAATGCAAGGATTATCTCGATGAAGTTAGCAAAATGGGTGGCGTTAGATGATCAAGCAGTTGTAGTTTCTCGCGCCCTTGCAATGGATGCGGTACAAAAGGTTGGTAATGGCCACCCTGGTACTGCAATGTCACTGGCACCAGTTGCTTACACTTTATTTCAAAGAATACTTAAACATGATCCTGCAAATCCAAACTGGATTGCTCGGGATCGTTTTATTCTCTCCTGTGGTCATTCATCATTGACCCTTTACATCCAACTTTATTTGTCCGGATATGGTGTTGAGTTAGAGGATTTAAAGAGTTTTCGTACCTACGATTCACTTACCCCTGGCCATCCTGAGTATGGCCATACCCTCGGAGTGGAAACTACTACTGGACCATTAGGACAAGGTGTGGCAAACGGCGTTGGCATGGCAATGGCAGCAAGGTATGAAAAAGGATTACTTGATCCAAATAATAAAACTGATTTATTTGACCACAATATTTGGGTAATTTGTTCTGATGGTGATTTACAAGAAGGTGTAAGTGCAGAAGCATCCTCTCTTGCTGGTACGCAGCAGCTTGGAAATCTAAAAGTTATCTACGATGACAACCGAATATCAATTGAAGGTGACACGCATGTTGCATTTACCGAAGATGTCAGTGGTCGGTACAGAGCGTATGGCTGGGATGTAATTGAAGTCGAAGCAAAAAAGAATGGTGATGTTGATCGCGAAAAATTAGAGAGCGCGATGATTAAAGCATTAGAACAAAGGTCAAAACCGGTTTTAATAAGATTGCACACAGTAATTGCATGGCCAGCTCCTACCGCTAAAGGCACATCTGAATCACATGGTTCTGCGTTAGGTGCTGATGAGGTTGCGGCAACAAAGGTTGAACTTGGGTTAGACCCTGCTCAATTATTTTTTGCTCCGACTGAAGTTATCTCCCATACACGAAAAGTAAAGACAAAAGGATCTGATCTTTACCAGGAATGGCTTACTAGGTTTTCTAAATGGCAGATAGACAACCCAGAAGAGAGCAAACTCCTTTCAAGGTTGCTCTCAAAAAAACTTCCAGAAGGTTGGGAAAAATCTTTGCCAGTCTTCTCCCCTGAGAAAGATATTGCTACCAGAGCAGCATCTGGAAAGGTTATCAACGCAATCGCAAAAATATTGCCAGAGTTTTGGGGTGGATCTGCAGATTTAGCAGGCAGCAATAACACCACGATTGAAGGGGGCGGATCATTCTTGCCCGAAACAAGCAAGATGACTGGTGCCAATCCTTTTGGAAGAATAATTCACTTTGGAATCCGTGAACATGCGATGGGTGCAATACTAAATGGTGCAGCACTTCATGGTTTAGTTAAGCCATTCGCCGGAACATTCTTGGTTTTTAGTGACTATATGCGTGGAGCGGTAAGGCTCTCAGCTTTAATGCAACTGCCTGTTACATATGTATGGAGCCATGACTCAATTGGTTTGGGTGAAGATGGCCCAACACATCAACCAGTTGAACACCTTGCAGCTTTACGAGCAATTCCAGGTTTAGCGATTGTGCGGCCTGCAGATGCAAATGAGGTCAGTTTGTGTTGGGGAAGAATTATTGCCGATGGTAAGCCAGTTGGTTTGGCACTATCACGTCAGAACTTGCCTGTTCTTGATCCAAATAAATATGCAAACATTAAGGATGCAGTTAAAGGGGCATACGTTCTTATGGATGCTCCGAATAACAGTAATCCTGATGTAATTTTAATTGCAACAGGCTCAGAGGTGTCACTAACTTTGGCAGCACAAGAGAAACTAATGGCTGAAGGGATTAAGGCGCGAGTTGTTAGTGCACCCTCTCTTGAGTGGTTTATGGAACAGCCAGGAAGTTATAGAGAGCAAGTACTTCCTAAAAAAATAAAAGCAAGGGTAAGTATTGAGGCTGGAATTTCCCAACCTTGGTATCAATACATTGGGGATTCAGGAATTGCGGTATCACTTGAACACTTTGGCGCCTCAGCTAGTGCTTCAGTATTGTTTAAAGAGTTTGGATTTACAGTTGAAAAGATTGTTTTAGCAGCGAAAGAAAGTATTAAAAAAGCAAATGGCTAATGCATTAGAACAAATTTCTGAGGCAGGTGTTGCAGTTTGGCTTGATGATCTTTCAAGAGAAAGATTAAAAAATAATTCTTTAGCTAAACTTATTCAAGAAGATAGCGTAGTTGGCGTTACTACTAATCCAAGTATATTTTCAGCGGCAATTAGCAAGTCTGACCTTTATATAAATGATATTACTAAAAATAGTGAAAAAACTGTTGAAGAGATAATCACAACCTTAACCACAGATGATGTTCGAAATGCTTGTGACCTTTTTGCTCAAACTTTTAAAGATTCTAATGGGGTGGATGGCCGGGTTTCAATTGAGGTTGATCCGAGATTTGCAAGAGATACAAAATCAACAATTGATCAAGGAAAAGATCTATGGCGGATAATTAGTCGGCCAAACCTTCTTATAAAAGTACCAGCAACAGTAGAAGGTTTACCTGCAATTACAGAGCTAATATCTCAAGGAATAAGTGTAAACGTAACTTTAATTTTTTCAGTAAATCGATATAAGCAAGTTTTAGATGCTTTTACAGCTGGACTGGAAAAAAGATTGGCCTCTGGTAAAGCGATTACTGATATCTACTCAGTAGCATCTTTTTTTATTAGCAGAATTGACAGTGAGGTAGATAAACAATTACCTACCGATTCCGAACTCAGAGGTAGCATCGCGATTGCTAACGCGATATTGGCATATGATGCTTATCAAACATTTGAAAACACTCAGCGTTGGCAAAAGATTGCATCAAAAGGTGGGAATCTACAAAGACCATTATGGGCATCAACTGGCGTCAAGGATCCTTCTTATGATCCAACAAGATATGTAATGCTTTTAATTGCCAAAAATACAGTTAACACAATGCCAGAGGCCACCTTAGATGCAGTTAGAAAGACAGGAATATTTACTGGTGACACCATTACTACAAATGTTTTAAAAGCTAAATCTTCTCTTGCAAAACTTGCACTTTCAGGCATTGATTTAGAAAAGATCACCGAAGCACTTGAAATAGATGGCGTAGCAAAGTTTGAAGCTGCCTGGCTAGATTTAATGGACACTATTAATACGGTATTAGGAAACTCTAAATGATTATTAGCGGGCCAAGCCTAAGTAAAAATAAACCTGAAATAATTACCAAACTAAATTCTATTTCACCAAAAATTGCTGCAAAAGATCACACGTTGTGGGGTGAGAATACAGAAGCTATTAGTAGATTGGGTTGGACAGATCTACCAAATAGTTCTAGGGATTTATTGCCACAGTTAGATGCTCTATCAGCTTGGGCAAGAAGTAATAACTTAGTAAATGTGATTCTTTGCGGCATGGGTGGATCATCACTAGCGCCCGAAGTAATTGCGGCCGCATATGGGAAGAGATTAACTGTTATTGATTCCACCGATCCAGCTCAGATTCTAAGATCAGTCCCATCAGATCTATTAAAATCAGTAATAGTGATTGGTTCGAAATCTGGATCAACAGTTGAAACAACCTCCCAATTTGCCTACTTTGCTAATTTACTAAATAAAGCAAATTTAGAGCCTTCTGATCACATTGTAATAGTTACCGATCCAGGAACATCTTTAGATATAGAGGCACGCAAAGATGGTTACCGGGTTATAAATGCAGATCCCAATGTTGGTGGAAGGTTTAGTGCATTATCAGCATTCGGTTTGGTACCTGCTAGTTTATTGGGAATTGATATCTCAGTTTTGTTAGATGATGCGCAAGATGCTGCTACTGGTTTCATTTCAAATAACTCTCCTGCTGTTCTAATTGCTGCCACCTTATATTCAAACACAGAACAATTTATTAATTTCAGTGATACAAACTCTGGCTTACCCGGAATTTCTGACTGGATTGAGCAATTAATCGCTGAATCAACTGGAAAAAACCAGCGAGGAAGATTGCCGGTAGTAATTGAGGAAAATTCTGATTTTGATAAGAATCTTAAAGTTGGGTTTGCTGATGGAGATTTTGATTTAATTGTCAATGGCACACTTGGCGAGCAATTTATATTATGGGAATGGGTAACCGCGCTGCTCTGTTATTTACTTGAAGTTGATCCATTTAACCAGCCAAATGTAGCCGAAGCAAAGGATCGAACTGCTGTGATTCTTGATCAAATTTCATCAGGAAAACTACAAGCTTTGTTACCGGTATACGAAGATAGTGAAATTGCAATTTACTCAAATATAGATGTCAAAACCATTACTGAGTTTTTGCAAACTTCTGTAAAATATTTTGCAGTAATGGCCTACCTAACTCGCGGTTCAGAGAATGAAATCGTAAAAATTCGGGCTTTAATTGCCAAGAGAACTAATAAGCCAACTACTTTCGGCTGGGGACCAAGATTTCTTCATTCAACTGGTCAATTCCATAAAGGTGGCCAACCTAATGGTGGGTTTATTCAAATCACCGCTGAATCTGATGTTGATATTGAGATTCCAAATAAGCCTTACACATTTTCACAATTAATCCTTGCTCAAGCCCTAGGTGATGCTCAAGCTCTAACTGAGAGAAAATTACCTTTATTAAGAATTCATCTAAAAAATCGAAGAACAGGTATTAATAAATTAATCTCCGAATTTTAAATTAATCCTCACCACGTAATTTTTTAAGAGCAATATCTAATACCTTATTTGCTTCTGCTTCAGTTCTGCGTTCCTTCACATATGCCAAGTGAGTTTTATATGGCTCATTTTTTAGTGGCATTGGTGGCTTATTTTTATCTTGCCCGGCTGGAAATCCACACCGTGGACAATCCCATTCAGCTGGAACTTCTACTGTGCCATCCTCGGCAAATGATGGTTTAGTTTCATGACCATTTGCACACCAGTATGAAACTCTAAAGCGAGCAATCGACTCACCGCGCTCTGCTTCGCCCATTGGGCCTGCACCAACACGACTGCCACGAATTGCACTTCCACCAGCCATTATTACTCCTTAGGTTTTCTTATTACTTTAATAACAAACTAAGCGCTACAACTGATGCAAACCAAACGCCACCAACAACGATAGTTATGCGGTCTAAGTTTTTCTCAACTACTGATGAGCCACCATATGTTGAAGAGATACCGCCGCCAAAAAGATCTGATAATCCAGAGCCCTTGCCTTTGTGAAGCAGTACCAAAATAATCATCAATACGCTCGAGAGGACTAAAATAATCGAAAGAGCTAAATTCATTTACTCGCCTTCATCTGTTAGAGCCTTACCGCTCGGCTACCGCCAAGGATACTATCTTTTCTGAAACTTTTCTTAAACCCAGCAAATTAAGCCTTATTTAGGACCCGGTGGAATTTAGATATTCTGGCAAACTCTTCTGGGTCTAAAGATGCGCCTCCAACCAATGCCCCATCAACATCATCTTCTTTCATGATGTCTAAGGTATTAATTGATTTAACAGATCCGCCATAAAGAATCCGACAATTATCAGCTATTTCATCACTGCCAATTTTTCTTAATTCGGTTCGAATTGCCGAACAAACCTCTTGAGCATCCTCTGGTGTCGCAGTTTTGCCAGTACCGATTGCCCATACTGGTTCATAAGCAATAACGATTTTTTTAAGATCTGGTTTATGGAAACCTTTCAGAGCGTTTCTTAATTGCTCAAGCACATGTGCAATATGGTTACCCGATTCTCTAACTACCAACTCTTCACCAACACAAAGGATTGGTTTTAATTCATTAGCAAAAGCTGCTTTAATTTTACGATTTATAAGAGCATCATCTTCATTATGGTTTGCCCGGCGCTCACTGTGACCGATTAATACATAGGTGCACCCAAGTTTGGCCAACATTGAACCAGAAATATCACCAGTATGTGCCCCAGATTCAGATGCGGAAAGATCCTGAGCTCCATAAAGTAATCGAAGTCGATCACCATCGATTAATGTTTGTATTGAGCGAATATCAGTAAATGGTGGAATAATTACAACCTCAACAGCATCATAATCACGATCCTCAAGCGAGTATGCAAGCTTTTGAGTTACAGCGATCGCCTCTAGATGATTCAGATTCATCTTCCAGTTTCCAGCAATTAACGGTTTACGCATTTTTCCCTCTTCTAACTTAGTGCAATTAATCCAGGAAGCTCTTTGCCTTCAAGATACTCTAAAGACGCGCCACCGCCGGTTGAGATATAACCAAAATCTGTATCTGCGAATCCTAGTTTACGTACTGCTGCTGCCGAATCTCCCCCGCCGACTACTGCCATTCCATCGACCTCAGTTAGTGCTTGTGCAACCACCTTTGTACCATTAGCAAAATTCTTAAACTCAAAAACTCCCATAGGGCCATTCCAGAAAACAGTCTTACATTTTTTTATTTCACTTGCAAAATTAACAGCACTCTCTGGACCAATATCTAATCCCATCTGATCATTAGGAATCTTATCTGCTGTAACAGTTGTTGGCTTTGCATTTTCGGCAAATTCTGGTGCTACCACAATGTCAGTGGGTAATAAGATCTTAACGCCCAACTTTTCTGCCCTAGCTAATAATTCCTTTACGGTGGGTATTAAATCGATTTCAACTAATGACTTGCCAACCTCTTTACCTTGCGCAGCTAGGAAAGTAAACACCATGCCACCACCAATTGCAATAATATTTACTTTATCGAGGAAATTAGAAATTACACCAATCTTGTCGGAAACTTTTGCTCCCCCTAAAAGAACACCATATGGGCGAGATGGGTTTTTAGTTAACTTCTCAAGTACTTCAACTTCAGCTGCAACCAAGTCTCCAGCTGCATGAGGTAACATTTTTGCTAGCTCAAATACAGATGAATGCTTGCGATGAACTGCGCCAAAGCCATCGCCTACATAAACTTTTCCATACCTAGCAAGTTTTTTCGCTAGCTCAATTCGTTCCGCTTCATCCTTGCTTGTTTCAGCTGATTCAAACCTAATATTCTCAAGTAGCAGAATTTGTCCAGATTTTAATTCACTAACCTTGGCATCAGCGCCAGTAATGTCTGAAGAAAATTCAATGTTAATTTTAAGCAATTCACCTAGTCGCTTTGCCACAGGTGCTAATGAAAGTTCGCTCTTTCGCTCCCCTTTAGGTCTACCCAGGTGGGCAATAATTACAATTGAGCAGTTAGCATTTAACAGCTTCTTAATTGTGCTTAATGAAGCCACTATTCTGCCATCATCAGTAATCAGACCATCTTTAATTGGAACATTTAAATCACAGCGCAAAATTACTTGCGTATTTTGAGGGTCTAACCGAGAAAGTGTTTTTATGCCCATCTAAATTAAAGAGTCTTACCAATATATTGAATTAGATCAACTAAACGATTTGAGTAACCCCATTCGTTGTCATACCAGCCAACAACTTTCACAGTAGTTCCGATTACCTTTGTTAGACCAGCATCTAAAATACATGAGCTTGGATCCGTCACAATATCTGCTGAAACTATTGGATCTTCTGTGTATGTTAAATACCCCTTAAGTGAACCTTCACTCGCTTTCTTAAGAGCAGCATTAATCTCGGCAACTGAAACCTCTTTTGAAAGTTCAACAGTCAAATCGGTAGCTGATCCAGTTGGGACCGGCACTCTTAATGCATAGCCATCTAATTTGCCCTTTAATTCTGGCAGAACTAAGGAGATTGCCTTTGCTGCACCAGTTGAGGTTGGAATAATTGAAAGCGCAGCAGCTCTTGATCTACGAAGATCTTTATGGGGAAAATCTAAAATTACTTGGTCGTTTGTATAAGCATGAATAGTGGTCATTAATCCACGAACGATCCCAAACTCATCATTTAGAACCTTTGCCATTGGAGCTAGGCAGTTAGTAGTGCAAGATGCATTGGAAATAATGTTGTGCTTTGTTGAATCATATTTTTCGTGATTTACGCCCATAACAATTGTGATGTCTTCATCAGTTGCAGGAGCAGAAATAATAACTTTTTTAGCACCAGCTGTTATGTGTTTCCCAGCATCGGAAGCTTTTGTGAAAATTCCAGTTGATTCAACAACTACATCGACACCCAATTTACCCCAAGGGATATTTGCTGGATCGCGTTCAGCACTGACTGAAATAGTTTTTCCACCAACTGTGATTGTGGTGTCTGTAAAAGTTACCGGCTGTTTTAAGCGACCTAAAATTGAGTCATATTTAAGTAAGTGTGCAAGGGTGGCGTTATCTGTTAAATCGTTTATTCCGACAATCTCAAAATTGGCACCTGATTCAAGTGATGCTCTTAAAAAGTTACGACCAATACGACCAAAACCATTAACGCCAACTTTTAACATATTTTCCCCGCTCAAATTTATAAACCCAGAAATACCAGTCACATCTTTGTGAGGTTCTTATCTTACCAGCCTAGAAGTAGCGACTAATTCAATAAATCTGGGCTAATACTTGCCTCAGTATCTGGTACACCTAACTCACGAGCACGCTTATCAGCCATTGCAAGTAAGCGACGAATACGACCAGCAATCGCATCCTTCGTCATTGGCGGTGTTGCAAGTGAACCCAACTCTTCAAGGCTTGCCTGGCCATGATTAACTCTTAAGTCACCGGCTTCCTTTAAATGATCTGGAATTTCAGGGCCCAGTATTTCCATCGCTCTTTGCACTCTAGCTGAAGCGGCTACTGCAGCTCTTGCAGACCTACGTAAATTCGCATCATCAAAATTTGCCAATCTATTAGCAGTAGCACGAACCTCTCTTCGCATGCGACGTTCTTCCCAAGCTAATACTGTTTCATGCGCACCAAGTCTGGTTAATAGCGCACCAATTGCATCGCCATCTCTTATTACAACTCGATCAACACTCCTAACCTCTCTAGCCTTTGCTGTAATTCCTAATCTGCGTGCTGCCCCTACTAATGCCAAAGCAGCCTCTGGCCCAGGACAGGTAATCTCAAGGGCTGAGGATCTACCAGGTTCAGTTAGGGAACCGTGAGCAAGAAAAGCTCCGCGCCAAGCAGCCTCAGAATCGCAGATTGCAGCGGAAACTACTTGTGGCGGCAACCCTCTGATTGGACGATTATTTGCATCTACCAATCCAGTTTGTCTGGCAAGTGCATCCCCATCAGCTAAAACTCGCACGATATATCGGCTACCTTTTCTAATCCCACTTGAAGAAACTACTGATAATTCACTTTCATGACCAAAAATTTCGGATATATCTTTCCTTAACCGACGAGCACTTTGTGCGGTATCTAATTCAACCTCAATAATAATTTTTCCAGCTGCAATATGAAGTCCACCAGCAAATCTAAGTAATGAAGAAACCTCTGCCTTACGGCAGCATGGTTTAGTTATTGAGAGCCGACTTAGCTCATCTTTAACCGCTTCGGTCATTGCCATTTATTCTCCTCTTGTTACTAAGGGGTTATCTAAGCAGGTATCAGCCAAAAATGTGGGCGAAAGCAGAAATTAATTTATCTCTATCATGGTGGAAAGTTTGCTTGTTATCTGCTAAGTCAAAGGCCAGAACCTGTCCACCGCATTTAGCCACTAAATCGTTAAATCTTGGCTCAGTATTAGATAGCGATTTATCAATCAAAGCTATGTCAATATTCAGATCAGGTATGTGATCCAAGATTAGTTGCAGGTGGGCTTCTAGCGAAAAACCTGAGAACTCATCAGAAATATGTTTATCGGGAAGATTGAAAATCATAATCTTCTTTGCCCTGCTCATTTTTATTTGCTTAGCCTGCTCTTTAAGTAAAAAATGAGGCATGACGCTAGATAGCCAGGAACCTGGACCAATAGTTATCCAATCAGCATCAGTTATTGCAGCTAAGGCTTCGGGCGTTGCTTTAGGTGTATCAGGAATTAGTCGTAATTCTTTTACTTTACCAACTGCAGCAGCAACCTGAACTTGGCCTCTAACTAAATTAACTCCACCCTTACTCTCAAAACTTCCTTCGATATCTAATGGCTCTAGTGCCATTGGCAGCACGCGTCCAACTACCTTCAGTAATTGACCAACTCGATCTAGACCTTTAACTGGATCACCATCTCGATCCCAAAGTGCAGTTAAAAGTAAGTTTCCAACTGCGTGGTTATCCATCTCACCCTGACTGGTAAATCGATACTGCATTATCTGTGCCCAGCTTTTTCCCCATTCATCATCTGCGCAAAGTGCGGCAAGTGCCATACGTAAATCTCCAGGCGGAAGGGAATTAAATTCTGCTCGAAGCCTTCCGGAGGATCCGCCATTATCTGCAACAGTTACTACAGCAGTAACTTGATTAGTAAGAGTTCGCATTGCTGCAAGGGTTGCAGCAAGTCCATGACCTCCGCCTAGGCAGACAACCTTGGGATTTGAATTCATGACTAAATCTCTCTGCCTAAATCTCGATGCATAGCCTGCGTTTCTATTTTGAAACTACTTAATTTTTCACACTGAGTTAAACGTTTAACTAATTCAACTGTTACTGCTACCGATCTATGCTTTCCACCAGTACAGCCGATTGCTAAAGTTAAAAATTTTCTACCCTCGGTTATAAAACCTAACGCCATAGTTTCAAATAGTGCTTGATATCTATCAAGAAATTCTTGTACGTTTTCGTTACTCAGTACAGCATCGCTGACTGGTTTATCCAAACCTGAAAGTGGTCGAAGCTCTGGTACCCAATGAGGGTTAGCAATAAATCTGCAATCCACTACAAGATCTGCATCAACCGGAATTCCATACTTATAACCAAAAGAAAGGATATTAACTCGCAAGTCAGCTCCGGAATCCTCATGAAAGTTATCAGCAATCTTTTTTTCAAGTTGATGAATATTTAAAGCAGATGAATCAATCACTAAATCTGCTGCATCACGGACTTCACGTAGCCGGTCGCGCTCTTTTGCAATTCCATCCAAAATTCGATCTGACCCCTGAAGTGGGTGAGGTCTTCTAGTTGATTCAAATCTTCTAACCAAAACATCATCAGCGGCATCAACAAAAAGAATCTTTCTAGAAATGCCTTGCTCCGCTAGATCGGCAAGTGATTTAGTTAAATCTCCAAAAAAAGCACGTCCTCTTACATCGACAACCACTGCAACTTTTTTCACAGAGGTAGTTACTAATTCAATTAGATTGCCAAGCAAGGCTGGTGGCAAATTATCAACTACATACCAACCTAGGTCTTCTAATGAGTGTGCGACAGTTGACCTACCAGCACCGCTCATGCCGGTAATGATTAGGATTTCGGTATCACCTTTCATGCCAATATCTTGCTATACCTGTCAAGCATCCAATATTTCGCCAGTTTGCATATCGATATTTAAAGGTAAATCCTGATTTTTTATCTGTTCAATAATACTTTGCGCCATTTTTGCACCAATCCCAGGCACACTTGCAAGCTCATCAACTGTGGCAGCCTTTAACGCTGTTACCGATCCAAAGTGAGTTAGCAAAGATTTTCGCCGAATTTCACCAAGACCTACGACCTCATCGAGAAGTGACTCAAGCATTACCTTGGATCGTTTACTCCTATGAAAACTTATTGCAAATCGATGTGCTTCATCCCGTAGCTTCTGCAATAAGTAAAGAGCTTCGCTATGTCTTGGAAAAATTATTGGCTCGCTGTTGTTAGGTAACCAAACCTCTTCTAATCGCTTTGCTAGTCCGCAGAGTGCAACATCTGTAATGCCTAGTTCCCGCAATGCTTTCGCAGCTGCATTAACTTGTGGTTTTCCTCCATCAACGACTACTAATTGCGGAGGGTAGGCAAATTTTGGACGTTGACCGCCTTGCGCAGTGGCTTCAGCAATATCAATATCCTTCTCATCTAAATAACGCTTGAATCGACGAGTAATAACATGATGCATCGCCCGAGTGTCATCGAAACCAGCTTCATCTGATATAGAAAATCTTCGATAATCACTCTTCTTTGGTTGTCCATCCTCAAATACGACCATTGAAGCAACCATGCTAGTTCCTTGAATATTTGAAATATCAAAACATTCGATTCTAAGTGGCAGCTCCGCTAATTCTAATTGTTCAGCAATTTCAGCCAGTGCAGAACCACTCACTGCAGCATCGTTTGCCCTTTTGCTTAAATATTGAATCAGAGATTGGTGGGCATTTCGCTTTACAGTTTGAACCAACTCTAATTTTTCACCGCGCTGTGGCTGGATCAAAGATACATTCTTCCCGCGCTGCTCACTTAACCACTGCTCTAGTACTTTCGTATCCTCTGGTAGGTAGTCCACCAAGATTTCAGAAGGTGGCTTACTATCAGCATAAATTTTTCCAAGCATTGCTGAGATTATGCTTTCATCCTCAAGCAAGTTTGCCCGATCTACGATCCAAGATCGTGATCCAGTTATTCGACCAGCAGTGATAATAAATTGCGACAATGCAGCATGAGTTATCTCTTCATGGATTGCCAAAACATCGGCATCGATATTTTCATTCAAAAATCTATCAGTTGATTCAAAAGCTTTACTTACTGCCTCAAGCTGATCTCGCAATTTAGCTGCCTTCTCAAATTCTTCTGCCGCAGCTGCTACCTTCATTTCACCTTCAATTCGAGTTGATATTTCTTCTGGGGATTTTTCTAAAAAGTTGACTAGATCATTTGCTAATTTACGATGCTCATCTGCACTTACCCAATTAACGCATGGTGCAGCACATTTACCAATATCTCCCAGTAAGCACTGTCTTTTGCTTCTGACTGCAGATTGAAAATTTGACTCACTACAAGTGCGAACTGGATATATTTTTATCAGAGTTTCAAATGTACTACGCAGTGCCCATGCATGAGAGTATGGTCCGAAGTATCTAACTCCAGGAATCTTCTTTGATCTAGAAATAAATAATCTCGGAAATTCAGAATTTAGGTCGATTGCCAAATGAGGATAGGATTTATCATCTTTAAATTGCACATTAAAATCTGGGTTGTACTGCTTAATCCACGTAAACTCTAATTGGAGTGCTTCAACCTCTGTCTTAACTAAAGTCCAATCAACACGTACGGCGGTATTTACCATTTTCCTAGTTTTAATCTGCAAATTACTACCAAAATATGAATTAAGCCGATTTTTTATGTTCTTTGCTTTTCCAACATAAATTACCTTTTCATCCTTATCAAAAAATCGATAAACACCTGGATCACTTGGTAAATTACTTGGGCGATAACTCTGTGGGTCGGCCATGATCTACTTCTTTAATACTTGTGCTAAAAACTTTCCGGTATAACTCTTACTGTTTTTAACAATATCCTCAGGCCGTCCTTCAGCCACTACTAATCCTCCACCTGAACCGCCCTCTGGACCTAAATCAATAACCCAATCTGCGGATTTAATTACATCCAGATTATGCTCAATTACGATAACGGTATTACCAGTATCAACTAATCTATTTAAAACGAGAAGTAATTTACGGACATCTTCAAAATGCAAACCGGTAGTTGGCTCATCTAACACGTAAATAGTTCTTCCAGTTGATCTTCGCTGTAATTCAGTAGCTAGTTTTACTCTTTGAGCTTCACCTCCCGAAAGAGTTGGCGCTGATTGACCGAGCCGTACGTAACCAAGTCCAACATCACATAGCGTTTTCAAAAATCTAGCAATCGCAGGTACCGATTCAAAAAAATTATTTGCTTCCTCTATCGGCATATCGAGAACTTGAGCAATTGTTTTCCCTTTGTAATGTACTTCTAGGGTTTCACGGTTATACCTAGCGCCATGACAGACCTCACACGGTACATAAACATCAGGCAAAAAATTCATTTCGATAGTTATTGTTCCGTCACCGGAGCAGTTCTCACATCTACCGCCTTTAACATTGAAGGAAAAACGTCCTTGTTGGTAGCCACGTACCTTTGCTTCACTTGTCTCAGCAAAAAGTGCTCTTACCTTGTCAAAAACGCCGGTATAGGTTGCAGGGTTTGATCTTGGAGTTCTACCAATTGGTGATTGATCAACATGAACAACCTTATCGAGTTGATCAAGACCAGTAACAGTCCTATGTCGACCAGGAACTATCCTCGCTCCATTTAACTTATTAGCAAGAACTGAATATAAAATATCATTTACTAAAGTAGATTTACCCGATCCACTAACTCCAGTTACAGCTACAAATGCTGCTAGCGGAAAAGTCACATCTATATTTTGTAGATTATTCTCTTTTGCCGCTTTAACTGTCAAAGATTTCTTTTCATCAATTGGCCGTCGCTTTTTTGGAATCGCAATTACTGATTTACCAGATAAGTAAGCGCCTGTAATTGAATTCTTGGCTGCAATTAATTGCTCATAACTACCCGATGAAACAACCTCTCCGCCATGCTCGCCTGCACCCGGACCAATATCAACGATCCAATCTGCAGTTCTTATTGTGTCTTCATCATGCTCTACAACAATTAAAGTGTTACCTAAGTCGCGTAATCTTGTTAGAGTTTCAATCAATTTTCGATTGTCTCGTTGATGAAGGCCAATGCTTGGCTCATCCAACACATATAGAACGCCAGTTAATCCAGAACCAATTTGAGTTGCAAGCCTAATTCGCTGTGCTTCACCACCGGATAAAGTTGCAGCTGGCCTTGCAAGAGATAAATAATCAAGTCCGACATCAAGAAGAAAACCTAATCGAGCATGAACCTCTTTTAATACTCGCTCTGCGATCTTTTTCTCCCGCGCTGATAGTGAAATCTCTTTCAGAAAAACTGCGCATTCGGCAATTGAAAATTCGCAAATTTGGGCAATATTTTTTCCACCCAATGTCACTGCGAGTACCTCCGGCTTTAACCGACTACCATTACATACTGGGCAGGGTGTTTGACGCATATATGCCTCATATTTATCGCGACTAAAATCGCTATCTGTTTCTGAATGCCTTCTATGTATAAAAGGGACAACTCCTTCAAAACCTGTTGTGTAATTACGGACTCGACCGTAACGGTTTTTGTATTTAACATGTACTTCATAATCCCAGCCATGCAGAATTGCCTCTTTTACCTTTTCAGATAATTTCTTCCATGGATTATCAAGGGAGAACTTAAGGTCAGTTGCAAGTCCTTCCAATAATCGTAAGAAGTACTCTGAAGATTGACCACCAGACCAAGGAGCAATTGCACCCTCATAGATTGAAATTGAATCATCTGGAATCAATAACTCCTCATCAACCTCAAGTTTTGTGCCAATTCCGCTGCACTCTGGACAGGCCCCAAAGGGTGAGTTAAATGAGAATGATCTCGGCTCTAACTCTTCGAAAGATAACTCACAATCATGGCAAGCCATGTGCTCGCTAAATGATTTTTCCTTATCAGCTGAACCAACTTTTAAATCAACAAAATCTAATATCACTAAGCCACTGGCTAATCTAAGCGCGGTTTCAATAGAGTCTGTAATACGTGATTTACTTTCCGCCTTAACACTTAGACGATCAACAACAACCTCAATTGTGTGTTTCTCCTGTTTTTTAAGTTTTGGTACCTCTGAGATCTGATAGACAATTCCATCTACTCTTACTCTCGAATAACCTTGAGTTGTAAAATCTTTAAATAAATCAAGGAACTCACCTTTTCTGGCCCTAATTACTGGAGCTAAAACTTGAAATTTACTCCCCTCATTCATTTGTAAAATCTGATCAACAATATTTTGTGGTGTTTGCTTTGCAATTTCTTTGCCGCACTTCGGACAGTGAGGTTTTCCGGCACGAGCAAATAAAAGACGTAGGTAGTCATAAACTTCGGTAATGGTTCCAACTGTTGAGCGTGGATTTCGATTTGTAGATTTTTGATCAATTGAAACTGCCGGAGATAACCCCTCTATAAAATCAACATCGGGCTTATCCATTTGCCCTAAAAATTGGCGAGCATAAGCAGAAAGTGATTCAACATATCGGCGCTGTCCTTCAGCAAATATCGTGTCAAAAGCAAGCGAAGATTTTCCAGATCCAGATAAACCAGTAAAGACAATTAATGCATTGCGGGGCATATCTAAGGAAACATTTTTAAGATTATGCTCACGAGCACCACGGACTATTAAACGGTCGTTCATTAGTTGCCCGCCTCCTGCATTCCTTTTAGTTCCCGCTTTAACTCTCTAATCTCATCCCGCAATCTAGCGGCTAGTTCAAAACTTAACTCAGACGCGGCTGATTTCATTTGCAGCGTCAACGATTCGATCAGGGCAATTAACTCCTGCCTTGGTAGCGAGTGGGCATTCTTACTATGAATACCGCTGGTAAAGCCAATTTTCTTGCTGGTAGCGGTTAAATCATCTGTGTCATCAATTTCTTTTGCAATCAAATCTGTAATATCCGCAATTTTTTTGCGAAGTGGGGTTGGATCAATTCCATGCTCGGTGTTATACGCGACCTGCTTAGCTCTTCTTCGATTAGTCTCATCAATTGCATTTGTCATTGATTTTGTCATGTTGTCGGCGTACATATGAACCTCACCGGAAACATTTCTAGCGGCTCGACCGATAGTTTGAATCAATGAGGTTGTAGACCTTAAGAAGCCTTCTTTGTCGGCATCTAAAATTGCAACGAGTGATACCTCAGGTAAATCTAAACCTTCTCGCAGAAGATTTATTCCTATCAAAACGTCATACTCACCAGTTCTTAGCTCTCTTAGTAGCTCAACTCTTCGCAACGTATCAACTTCAGAGTGTAAGTATCTAACCTTTACTCCGAGCCCCAGCATATAATCGGTTAGATCTTCAGACATTTTCTTGGTCAAAGTTGTGACAAGAACTCGCTCATTTTTCTCTGCCCTAATTCTAATCTCATTTACTAGATCATCTATTTGGCCCTTAATAGGTTTTACAACAATTTTTGGATCAATTAATCCTGTTGGCCGAATTACTTGCTCAACTACATCATTTTTACATTTTTCTAATTCATATTTTCCAGGTGTTGCAGATAGGTAAACTTTTTGTCCGCATCTGTCCAGAAATTCGGCAAATTTAAGAGGTCT
>Ga0209191_1000317_pt1 | contig 37967 bp, 11 predicted proteins | sample S_130626_EF_Meta_FD_187320 | JGI IMG/M metagenome (GOLD analysis project Ga0209191, IMG submission 187320) | Freshwater microbial communities from Lake Simoncouche, Canada to study carbon cycling - S_130626_EF_MetaG (SPAdes) (version 2) | ecosystem: Environmental > Aquatic > Freshwater > Lake ...
GGTATAGGAAAAGCCTACGATATATCAGGAATTTCTACTTATTATGCAGGCGGAGGCGGAGGCGGAAGATACACCGTATCTGCCGGCGCCGGCGGTCTTGGCGGAGGCGGAGCCGGCGCAGTAGCCGGCTCAACCGCAACAGCAGGAACTCCTAATACCGGCGGTGGCGGAGGTGGAGGCGGAACTGACGTTTCGGTTGATTCTCCGGGCGCTAACGGCGGCTCAGGCATAGTCATCATTCGTTATAGAATTAGCTAAATACATATATGGCACTAACAACAATAAAATCAACCTCAAGTACTACAGCAAATGCTAGCATAGGCAACTTAACCTATACCGGTGGATTGTTTAGTAGTAGTGTTCCAATCGTATTAAACGACATTTCAACACAGTTTGATGGTAGTAAAGCAGTGTTTTCGCTACTATTAGATCAAACAAGCATAAATACAATAACAGATTCAAAAGACGTAGAAGTTACACTTAACGGACAAATTCTTGCACCTTATGTGCAAGATTTAGATTATCCCTGGCTAACACCGTACGATTCTTTTAAAGGATATAGAATTAAAGATGGTAATATTATCATCTATAACGCACCAAATTATGGAGACCAATGTGTGATGATAGTTAGAAGTACGAGTCAGTCAGTTCAGACCAGACGTTATCCATATTCGGCAGCTACCATCGCATTCGGAGATTAAAAAGATGAAACATGTAATAATAGAGCAATACGCATTTACACCAAGCACTAAGACGATTGTTGTTACTGGTAAAAATATCAGATCAGAACAATTATTATTGATTACTAACGTAACTAGAGGCACTGTAATTTATAATTTTAGTGACCCTAGCTTACTCGGCACTATAACTAACACAGTAAGCACGACTACTGGATTAGAAACAACTACAATTGTATTAACATATAATACAGCAAGTCATAGTAGCACAGACAAACTTGCTATTATGGTTGAAGAAACTTATACTGAAATTACCCCAAACGAAACATTACAAGACCCGGTTGGTAAATTACGTGTAAGTCAACCTCAATCATTGATTGATACTGACTTTGAATATGGTACACAACCAACTAAGTGGGAAAGTGTCAGTTTATTGAACAATCGCCCAAGTGCTTTTTATGATGTTACTGCCCCATTAACATTTACAAACATAACATCATCTACTACTACCGTTACAGTATTAATAGCAAACACTGCTGGTCTATCAGTTGGTCAACCTGTTTTCGTAGTTGGTACATTAGACATTGGTAATAGCGATGGTTGGTGGATTATTGATAGTATTTCTACTAACGTTAACTTCACGTATAAAGTATTTAACGCACCAACAATGATTAGTAGCACATTGTATGACGCTACAAAAACGTATATATATTCGGCTAGTTTTTACACTGGAGCTGGCATACCTACTACTAGTATAGTAGCAGACGGAACAAAAATCACAGTTACTACAACAAATGCTCATGGATTAACAATTGGTAATCATGTGTTTATTGCACTAACTACAGGTTTGACTGGAGTTAATAATACATGGGCAGTAGCTACTACGCCAACAACTAACACATTTACAATTACATCAACTATTAGTGCAGGTACTGCAACCCCGTCAGGTGCAACTACTACATTATATGTTCGTAGTCAAGGCTTTGTAACACATCGTGCTTTTGATGGTGGTGTACAATTTACAAATCAGTTACCATATCATGGTTATCAAATCATTCGTCAAACCCGTCGTTATTTCCGTTATCAATCTGGTAAAGGCATTCAATTCAGTACTGGTTCTATTCTAAAACCATCTGTATATATTGATAACGTAAGCAACGGTGGCAGTGGTACAACTATTACTGTTAATACACGCTTCCCACATGGATTAAGTGCAGGTACAGTTATTAAAGTTACCGGTGCTGATGATAGCGCATACAACGGTACATTTACTGTTATAACTGCTCCAACATTATTGCAATTTACATATACTGCTACTACTACACCTGCAACATACCCGGCAACTAGTGTAGGATCAGATAATATTGCTATAAGCCCAAGTAGTTGGTTTGGTAGTAAGAATCGTATTGGTATGTTTGATCAACAAAACGGTTTCTTCTACGAATATGATGGTCAAAATTTATACGCAGTAAAACGTAGTAGCACTAAACAATTAAGCGGATATGTTAGTGTGACCAATGGTAGTGCTACTGTATCCGGAACAATAACTACATTTAGTAGCCAAATTAAACCAGGTGATATGGTTGTTATTCGTGGACAAAGTTATACTGTTATGATTATCACTAGTGACACTTCTATGCAAATTTATCCAGAATATCGCGGAACATCTGCATCCAACGTATTAATTAGTAAGACTGTTGACACTCGTTATAAACAAAGTAATTTTAATATTGATAAACTAGATGGCACTGGTGCTAGCGGTTACAATTTAGATTTAACACGTATGCAGATGTTCTACATGGATTACACATGGTATGGTGCTGGTGCAATTCGTTTTGGTGTTAAGAATAACCGCGGTGAAGTTATTTACTGCCACAGAATTCCAAACAACAACGTAAACACCGAAGCATATATGCGTAGTGGTAACTTACCGGCACGTTACGAAACAAATACACAAGCATATTATTCATACTTAACTGCAACATTATCAAATACAGCAACAACTGGCGCTACAATAACATTATTTGGTAATCTTGATGATTGGCCAAGTTCAGGTACAGTTGTAGTAAACCAGGCAAGCGTTGGTGGTACAATTGAATTTATTACGTTCACTGCAAAAACATTGAATGGTATTAACTCATATGGTTTATACACAACATCATTGACAATTGGTACACGTGCGACAACAGGTGGTACTGGCACAGCGGCAACATTTACAGTTACTGGTGCAGGAAATTATACACCAGGTGGAACAGCACCAATTATGGTTACATTAAGTAGCCCGGTACAAGCAAGTACAATCAGCCACTGGGGTAGTTCAGTTATCATGGATGGACGTTATGATGATGATAAATCATTAGTTTTCAACGTTGGTCAAAATACTGCGGCGACAAACGTTACTGCTGGTACTCGTTATGCATTAATTAGTCTACGTTCTGCCCCTAGTGTCGATAATGGTATTACTGGCTTATTAGGCTCACGTGAACTTATTAATCGTATGCAGTTGATTCTGCGTCAAATGGATTGTTATACAACTCAACCATATCGTATTGACTTGATATTGAACGGAAGAGTAAGCGGTGGTTCATTCCAAGCAGTTGGTGGTTCTAGTTTGTGTCAATATGCGTTACATGCAACTAGTACAACTATTGCAGGTGGCGAGAACATTTTCTCATTCTTCACAAACCCAGCAGGTATTACACAACAAGAATTGAATTTGGTTCGTGACTTGGGTACAAGTATCTTAGGTGGTGGAAACACATTGACTTGTCCTACAACTGATATTAACAAATATCCAGATGGTCCTGATATTGTTACAATCTGTGCTACAGTTATTAGTAGTTCAGGTACAAACAGTATTAACGCTCGTATCTCTTGGACGGAAGCACAGGCCTAATCTTTACTAGGAGTTAGGTTATGAGTACAAGAGATTACAACAAACACATAGTATCAACAACTCAACCCCCAACCGGTAACCCGGGGGATGAGTGGTACAATCCTACCACAAACTATCTATATAAACTTTTTGTAAACTCAGGTACAACCGTAAGTTGGACACAAATACCTTCGACTAATGTTACTGGCAGTGGTAGTGGTACTACGGGTGCAACAGCTATCAATTTATCTACTAGTCCTACTATTAATGGTGGATTATTAGCATTAGATTTAGCAACATACACGGTGTTTGAATTTTCACTAACACAAAATATAACTAGTATTACTATTTCTAATACTCCGGCAGCCGGCATTGTGGCTAGTATGATGATTATTATTACCGGCGATGGTACTGCACGTTCAGTAACATGGCCCGTAAATTTTAAATGGCCTAGCGGTACAGCACCAACAATTACAAGCACACTAAATAAAAAAGACACTTTTGTTTTCTTCAGTTCAGATGGCGGAAGCAGTTGGCAAGCATTTATTTCGGGACAGAATTCATAATGGCAAACTATGCACACATTGAAGATAGAACAATTACAGGTGTATATGACTTATATCCAGACAACTGGAGAAACATCAGTAATTTCTATCTATTAGAAAATGACACAGATACGTTATACGGTTTAGGCTGGAGAACTATTGTTAAACCAACACCTTCATATAATAGAGATACACAACGTTTAGGTAATCCTATTCATACAATTGAAGATGATACTGTTGTTGAAACATATGAAATAGTTGATATTGTATTTTCTGACATAGTATATCAAACCGAAGAAGAATTAGCCGCAATTAAATTAGCACAACATAATTCTGCTATGGAAACATTGCGTAATAAACGTGATGAGTTATTAGCAGAAACAGATTTCACACAACTCGCCGATATTATTAAAATAAACGGTGCAGAGTTAACTCAATTATATGAGGAATATAGGCAAGCATTACGTGATTTACCAAATTCATATGAAATTGATAGTGAATTTATAAATGAATCAACCGTAACTTACCCAACAAAACCCGGGAGTGCTTAAATGTCCTTTGCGGATTTTAAACTAATAGGACTTAATAGATTCCCTACTTCACTATACATGTGGGGAGACAATACTAATGGCTTATTAGGGGATAACCGCACACCAAGTTATTTCAGTTGGAGTAAAATCTCTAGTGGCGGATTACATACTGTTGCTATTCGCAGTGATGGATTGTTATTTGCTTGGGGTAGAAATACTGAAGGTCAATTAGGAGATACTACGACTATTCATCGTAGTAGCCCTGTGCAACTATCAGCTACTATAAGTTGGAATAGTGTTAGTGCAGGATTAAGTCACACTGTTGCTATTAAAGGTGATAGCACATTATGGGTCTGGGGTGCTAATAAATATGGTCAATTAGGTGATGGGTCAACTGTTGATAAAAGTAGTTGGGCACAAGTTGGTACAAGTAGTTGGAGTGCTATTTCTTCCGGTGGAAATCATAGTATTGGTATTAATATCAATGGACAATTGTTTACTTGGGGATTTAACGGATCAGGTCAATTAGGTGATTCAACAATAGTATTTAGATCAAGCCCGGTTCAAATAGGTACAGGTGATAGTTGGTTAAATGTAACAGCTGGTAAAACACATACAGTAGCAATAGCAACAACTTATAAATTATGGTCATGGGGCGATAACACATACGGTGAACTAGGCGATAGCACAACAATTAATCGTAGTAGCCCAGTTCAAATAGGTACTAGTAGTTGGTCACAAGTTAGTGCAGGTGGAACACATACTGCGGGTATCAACTCAACAGGTTTGTTATTAACTTGGGGATATAATAACTATGGTCAATTAGGTCTTAATACAACCTACTCCGGTGGTTACTGGACACAAGTAAGCGAGGGCTTAACTCATACATTAGCTATTCGTAATGATGGAGCATTGTTTGTATGGGGACGCAATCAATTAGGCCAGCTTGGAACAAGTGATACAATTAATAGAAGTAGTCCTGTGCAACTTGGCACTAGTTCTTGGACTAGTGTAGATGCAGGTAGTAGTCATAGTGTTGCTATTCGTAGTGATGGTAAATTATTTACTTGGGGTTCGAATGATTTAGGTCAATTAGGGAATTTTCCAGATCCAGCGTATTATTCTTGGAGTAAAATAACTCTTGCCTCAGCCGCAAATTATGCATTAGCCTTACGATCTGACGGTACATTATGGGCATGGGGCGGCAACGGAAACTTTAATTTAGGTGATGGTACTAACGTAACTAAATCCAGCCCAACACAAATAGGAGCCTCACTTAACACCAGTTGGATAGATATTGCGATAGGGTCCAATCATAGCATGGCAATAACTAATGAAAATACGTTATATACTTGGGGAATAGGCACGTCTGGTCAATTGGGTGATTTAACTACAGTTGCTAGTAGAAGTATACCTTATATAGTTGGTTATAATTTTAAGAAAGTTTTTGGCGGTATAACATTTAGTGCCGCACTTGATTTGAATAATTATCTTTACATGTGGGGAGTTAACACTGACGGCGCATTAGGTGACGGAACCACAATCAATAAATCTAGCCCGATATTACTAAACACTGATACATGGAGTTCACTATCAATTAACGGGCATGTATTGGGAATAAAAACAACTGGTACACTATGGGCATGGGGATTGAATACAAACGGACAAGTAGGTGATACAAGTATAATTTCACGTAGTAGCCCTGTACAAATAGGTACAGACAGTAATTGGACTCAAATAAGTGCAGGAACTACTTATAGTTTAGGTGTAAAGAATGACGGAACATTATGGGGTTGGGGGCTAAACACATCGGGACAGTTAGGTCTCGGGGATACTGCGTATCGTAGTAGTCCTGTACAAATTGCCTCAGATACTAGTTGGTTAGCAGTTACCGCCGGATCTTTACATTCATTGGCATTATCAACAAGTGGTTATTTATACACATGGGGAGCTGGCACTAGTGGGGCATTAGGTGACGGAACGACATTAGCTAGATCGAGTCCAGTACAAATAGGTACTGATGTATATACAAATGTACAAGCAGGACTAACATTCTCATTAGCAATCAGAAACGATAATGTACTATTTACTTGGGGTTTAGGTACATCAGGTCAATTAGGAGCAGGAGATGCAATAACCAAAAGCAGTCCGGTACAGCTTGATGGATACTCCGTTAACTATAGTAGCCCAGTACAGATTGGCACTAGTAGTTGGACACAAGTAAGTGCAGGTGATGCTCATACTCTTGGATTAGGTAGTGATGGTATATTATACGGCTGGGGTAGAAATTTTGAAGCACAATTAGGTGGTGCAGTTAACACACTAGGTATAGCTTGGAGTAAAGTAGTTGTAGGACCAACTCATACATTAGGAATTAGATTTGACGGTAAACTATATGCTTGGGGAGACAATAGCAGTGGTCAATTAGGTGATAGAACTATTACCGGTAAATCAAGCCCAGTATTAGTAGATTCGATTAATAGATGGAAAGATATTACTGTTGGTCAGGGAACTCAATATTTTTCAATGGCTGTTCGTACTGACGGTAAGTTATTTGCATGGGGAAATAATCAAGGCGGTCAGTTAGCTTGGCTATCATGGAGACAGATAAGTGTAGGTACTGGACATTCATTATTGTTACGTAGTGATGGTATATTATATGCAATGGGTACAAATACTGTCGGACAATTAGGTGACAACACAGCTGCCAACAAATCAAGCCCAGTAATTATTGGTACCGGAGTAGGTATAAGTTCATGGAGTGTTATCAGTGCTGGTGTAAGCGCAAGCGCAGCCATTGATATTAGAGGCAGACTATTTACTTGGGGAAATAATAACTTAGGACAGTTGGGTATTTCAACAACTGCAAATCGTAGTAGCCCTGTACAGGTATTAGCAGGTAGCTGGAGTCAAGTTTCAATAAAAGATTATGCACTTGCGATTACAACACAAGGATCAATTTGGAGTTGGGGTAACAATAGCAATGGTCAATTGGGATTAGGTACTACTGTTGATAGTAAAGTACCTAAATTGTTAGACGGTACTCCGACTTCATATAGTATAGGTTTCAATCGTATTAATGACCAAATTACTGCACCTAGCAATACTGCATTTCTATTCCCCGGCGACTTTACAATAGAAGGTTGGATGAACTTCAGCGATATATCTTTTGTCAACCCACAGTGCCTTATTGGTATGGTTTCTAGCACATTGTGGTTTGATATACGATGGTATACTACTAGATGGCAGATTAGCTTAAACGGTGGTTCTGGTACTGACATAGGAAGTACTCCGGCACCAACCAATAATACTTGGATACACGTAGCCTGTGTTAGATCAGGGAGCTCCGTTAAATTATATATTAATGGTGTATCAACTGGAGTTACGCTTACAAATAGTTCTACTTTGGGATTTAATAGTGTACTTTTAGGCATAGGTGGAGATGGTGCAGTATCTCCAAGTAATCAATTTTTTGGCTATATATCTAATTTAAGAATAGTTAAAGGTCAAGCATTATATACAAATACATTCACACCTAGTACATCGCCATTAACTACAAGTAGTCAAGGTATTAGTACAGGTACAGTTTCATTATTAACAGCGCAGAATGCTACTATCATTGATAATAGTACTGCAAATAGCGGTGTTGGCTTTACTCTAACACCTACTGGCACGCCTACCGTAACTCAATACAATCCATTCAGTATTATATCTTCAACAGGTAGCACAAGTTGGACATCAGTATCTACCGGAACACATAGTTTAGCAATTAGGTCAAATAATAGTTTATATGCTTGGGGACTTAATAGTACTGGACAACTTGGTGATAGTACGACAATAAGTAAATCATCGCCAATACAACTTGGTTTAAGAAGTTGGTCATTAATTGCAGCCAGTATGACTGGTCATAGTTTAGCCGTAGATACATCATCTACTTTGTACGCATGGGGTAATAATATATACGGTGAATTAGGTTTGAATAATGAATTTGTTAATGTAAGTTCTCCAACACAAGTTTCTACCACGCTTAGTTTTACTAGTATAAGTGCTGGTTATAATTCTTCTATCGGAACTACATTACTTAATAACTTAACTACTGCTTATGGTTGGGGATACAATAATTACAATCAATTAGCTACGATAAATGCATTTACTTGGGGAAGCGCCGGAGCTGGTTCAGGAATTCAAATAAATGTAGGTTCTAATATAGGTAAACTCTATACTTGGGGCGATAACACTTATGGACAATTAGGTAATAGTACAACTATTACAAGAAGTAGTCCAACTCAAGTTGGCGGATTTTTAGGAGCCAGCACATACAAATATACTGTTAATAGTGTATTAAATACTGCATTTATAAACAATGAAAACTTGTTATACATAGTAGGTGATAATACGTATGGTCAATTAGGTCAAGGTGATACAGTATCACGCAGTAGTCCAGTACAAGTGGGTACAGGTACTTGGAGTACTATTGTTGTTAGTGGTACTGGTCATGTATTAGCAATCAGTAGTACTGGTTCATTGTTTTCTTGGGGCCGTAATGATTATAATGAATTAGGACAAGTTGACAGTGTTGTTGCAAATCGTAGCAGTCCGGTTACTATTGGTGGTAATACTGATTGGACTAGTGTAAGTGTTGGTAATAATTTTTCAATGGCACTCAATAATGTGGGTGCAATGTATACGTGGGGCAGAAATGATATAGGGCAATTGGGTAAATCTACTCCATTAAGTTATGTTAGTATAGGTGCAGGAGTAGCCTCACGCAATGATGGTAAATTATATACCTGGGGCTATAATAACTTTGGACAATTAGGTGATGCATCTTTAGCGAATGCTAATCGTAGTGCACCAACGCAAGTTAGCACATTGGCTCTTGCTAGTGTTAGTTGGACTACTGTATCAGGTTCATACAACAATAGAGCCGGCATTAAAATTAATAATACATTATATGTCTGGGGTGATAATAGATATGGTCAATTGGGTATCAGTGAAGGACCAGAAATAAATATATCCAGAAGTCAACCAGTGCAAATATTAGGTAGTTGGACACAGTTATATGTTAATACTGATAATATTTTTGGCATACGTTTTGATAATACACTGTGGGGTTGGGGAAATAATAACATAGGACAACTAGGTGACGGCACTACTATCAATAGAAGTAGCCCAGTTCAAATAGGATCAGATACTAACTGGAGTATGGTTGTTGCTAGTGGTACTGGACACGTAATAGCACTTAAAACCACCGGTGCATTATTTGCTTGGGGTTATAATCAATATAATGAACTAGGGCAGAATCAAAGAGTTCAAGTAAACTATAGTAGTCCTATACAAGTTGGTACAAGTAGCTGGACTAAGATAGGTGCTGGTAACAATAACTCTTTTGCTATTCGTACAGATGGTTCACTATGGGGATGGGGTCGTAATGATTTTGGACAGATTGGAACAAATAACAATACACCATTAAGTTGGACAAGTGTTGCAGGTGGCGATAGTTACAGTGTTGCTATTCGTAGTGATGGTAAATTGTTTAGTTGGGGATTAAACAACAAAGGACAACTTGGATTAGGTCACACAGTAAGCAAATCTGCACCAACGCAAATTGCTGTATCAACAAATTATAATTTATATAGTACATTCTTTAATGGAACTACTGATTATTTGATAACACCCAATAATGCCACATTAAAACTTGGTTCAAGTAATTTTACAATAGAAGCCTGGCTTTATTTTAACACAATCGCATCAGGTCAACAACCTTTATCTGACGCAATTGGTACAGCATGGAGTTGGGCAATTTATACAACTGCTGCCGGTACATTAAACTATTATTTAAGTTCTATAGGATCATCGTCATGGAATATTGCTAATGCAGTATTAATGGGAAATATAGCAGCCAATACATGGTATCATGTAGCATTGGTAAGAAATGGATCAGTATTTACTCCTTACTTAAATGGAATTCCTGGCACAACAACAACTAGTGCATCAGCATTATTCACATCAGCAACCGGTATTGTTATAGGCTCCTCTTCCGGCTCTGCATGGTTTGGCGGGTATATTAGTAATGTACGAATTCTTGTTGGTACAGCATTATATAATTCAACATTTACTATACCAGCAACACCGCTGACTAATATTACAAATACAGTATTATTAACATGTCAAAATAATATATATATTGACAATAGTACTGCAAACGGTGGCGCTGGGTTTACACTTACTCCTGCTGGTACAGGTATAACAACCTCTACATTAACACCATTCCAAACTACAACTTATAATTATAGCTGGACACAAGTCTCTGCTACATTATCACATGTGTTAGCTATTCGTACTGACGGTACACTATGGTCATGGGGCGCAAATAACGGTGGACAACTTGGTCAAGGTGATACTATAAATCGTAGTGCTCCTATTCAAATTGGTAGTAGTAGTTGGATTGCGGTGGGCGCAGGTAATGATGCTAGTTTTGCAATTAGAACCGGTAGTGCATTGTTTGCTTGGGGCGACAACACTAACGGTATATTAGGTCAAGGCGATACGTTAACTCGTAGCTCTCCCGTACAAATTGGAAGTAGCAGTTGGACTTCAGTTAGTGCAACACAACATGCAGTGGGTATTACTACAGCAAATACAATGTTTGCTTGGGGATTAAATACCGCAGGTCAGTTGGGTGATAATACTACTGTTAACAAGAGTACACCAACTCAAGTTCAAGTTGGGTTCCCCTCATCTTTATTAGTATATAACAGTGCAACAGTAGTAGATAACTCAGGTAATTCTGTATCAATGACTGCAACAGGTGCTCCCACTGTAGGTAGTACAATAATACCATTCGGTAGTACATTCTCAGTTAACTTCCCGACCAATACTTATTATACTACAGGCTCTTTACCGGCTTTTGGTACACAGTTTACAATTGAGTTCTGGGCATATGTTACTGCTACCCCTGCAGGCAATTGGTATTGGACGTTCGTTGGTGGAAGTATACCAATGTTGTATTTTATAGGTAATGGTAGTGCTATAACTTCACTAGGTAAAGTAAACAGTGGTGGCGGCGGCAATTTTAGTGGTTCAGTCTCATTGGCACTTAATACTTGGGCGCATATTGCCTTTACAAGAAATTCTAGTAATTTAATGACTATTTGGTTAAATGGTTCATCTGTTATAACTTCAGGTGACAGTAGTACTTATACCGGTGGAGCGGCTCAAATAGGTTATCCTGCAGGTGGTAACGGTGGTACTGGTGCAGGGTACATGAGTAACTTTAGATTTGTTAATAACGTGTGTCTATACACTACTACATTTACACCATCAACAACCGCATTAGCAGCTAGTGCAACATCATCGGCTTTTACGTTTACTAAAGCAAGTGCAGGTAATAGTCACGGTGTTGCTATTCGTAGTGATAGCGGGTTATTTACTTGGGGTTCTGGAATTGATGGAAGATTAGGTAATGGTCTTACAACAAATCGTAGTTTTGCTGTACAAATTGGTGCGTCTAGTTGGACGCAAATAAATGCAGGATCAAGTTGGACATTAGGTGTACTAAGTACAGGTGCACTATATAGTTGGGGAGCCGGCGCTAACGGTGAATTAGGTAACGGAACAACAAGTCGTAGTAGCCCAGTACAAGTTGGTGGATTAACTACCTGGGGAGTGTTAACAGGTAAGACACATGCATTATCAATTACTACTGCTGGTGCATTATTTGCTTGGGGCACAAATACAACGGGTCAACTAGGTGATAATACAGTAGTTGTTAAATCAAGTCCAGTTGGTGTAGCTTCATTAACTAATTTAGTTTTAGACAATGTGTCAAGCCCAACACAAATTGGTAGTAGTAGTTGGACTCAAGTTGCAGCCGGTGATTTATTTACAAATGCATTACGTGCAGTAGATGGCGGCTTGTTCACTTGGGGTTATGGAATTAATGGTAGATTAGGTAGTGGTGCAACAACAAGTCGTAGTAGCCCGGTGCAAGTTGGTAGTACAAGTTGGTTAGCTATTAGTACCGGTGGAACAGAAAATACAGTAGCATTAACCACTGCTTATACTATATTCAGTTGGGGTAGAAACAATGTTGGTCAAGTTGGTGATGCATCTACCGTAGACAAATCTGCACCGGTTGCAGTTGGCGCCGCATTAAATTTAAATTTAAAAACTGATATTATTAAGGATGTAACTAAAATAGGTAATAGCAGTTGGACACAAATAAGTGCCGGAGATTTTCATTCATATGCAATTCGCAGTGGTGGCGCATTATTTTCATGGGGTAAAAACGACCTAGGACAATTAGGTGCAAGTGATGTTGTTAGTCGTAGCTCACCGGTACAAATCGGTGCTAGTACGTGGAGTGTTATAAGTGCAGGATATTCATTTGGTGCGGCTATTACGTCTGCTGGTAATTTGCAAACAACTGGATTGAATGATAAAGGACAGCTTGGTACGGCAACAACAACCAATCGTGGTAATTTTGCAGGCATTGGTTCTAGTAGTTGGACGGCAATTAGTGCAGGCGCAACTAGTTCGATAGGTACAACTCTTAGCAACATAACATTTGTTTGGGGGAATAACAGCACCGGACAATTGGGATTAGTTGACACTGCAAATCGTAGTAGTCCAGTACAATTAGGTAGCAGTTTAGCAACTAGTATGTATCAAACTGTTTATCCAAGCCCAACAATTGTTACAACATATTCAAATACAAGCTGGACACAAGTTAATGTTGGTAATAGTTTTGCTGTTGGTATTGACAACGCAGGCAGATTATTTGCATGGGGTTTAAACTCTACTGGTCAATTAGGTGACGGTACTACTATCAGTACTATGCCAACTAAATCTAGCCCAAGTCAAATTGCTACAACTGCAAGTAGCTTTACATTTATTAATACAAGTAGTCCAGTGCAAATAAATGCAGGTACTAGTTGGAATGCAATAGCAGCCGGTGGAACACACGCAGTAGCAGTTAAATCAGACGGTACGTTATGGTCATGGGGTACAAACACATTTGGTCAAGTTGGTAATGGTAGCACTATAACTCAATATATACCAAAACAAGTTGATATATTGAACAGTTTTACAAGTGTGGCTGCCGGTAATGATTTTAGTGCGGCTATAAACACAAACTATACATTATGGAAATGGGGATATAATTCAACTAGTGATGTATCAAGCCCACATCGTAGTAATGCATTACAAATAGGTACAGATAGTTGGAGTGTGATAAGTGCAGGCGGAAATACAGCAGTAATAATTAACAGCCTCGGTGTGTTATCTGGTTGGGGTAAAATTACAGCCAGCGATGGTTTTGCATTTAATTTAGCTATTAGTCCAATTACATGGGCAATAGGAAGTTCATTTACAAACGTCAATGCCGGCGATAGTTTTATACATGCGCTTGACAGTAGTTATGGATTATGGGCTTTTGGATTAAACAGCACCGGGCAGTTAGGTGATAGTACAACAATCACACGCAGTAGTGCTGTACAAATTGGTAGTTTATATAGCTGGAGTATTGTTGGAGGTGGCATTGGCGGGACACCTATTGGTGCTGGTTCATTATTTTTAACAGGATTAAACACTAGTGGACAATTGGGATTAAGTGATGCGGTAAACCGTAGTAGTCCAGTACAATTACCTGCAACTACTCAATCATTATTTAACTTCCCAGTTAGAATAGGTATTAGTCGTTGGTCTGCTATCAGTGCAGGTTTTAGTCATAGTATGGCAATACGTGAAGATAATACATTGTGGGGCTGGGGACTGAATGCAAGCGGTCAAGTAGGTGATATAACTATTATTAGTAGAAGTTCACCAGTTCAAATAGGTACATTAAGTTGGATTGCAGTCAGTGCAGGTAAAGATCACACCGGTGGTGTTAGATTAGACAACACACTATGGACATGGGGACTAAATACTAGAGGACAATTAGGAGATAATACAACCACAAATAGAAATAGTCCAGTGCAAGTCGGTACTGGTTATTGGAATAATGTAAGTGTAGGTAATAGTCATACAACTGCATTAGCAGATAACAATACACTATATGTTTGGGGTGATGATAGTTATGGACAATAATAATGCGTAGTAGCCCTATACAAGTTGGAACAGGATTTTATAGAACATTATCGTTAGGTAATAACTCCACAATGGCTATAGACCCTTATGGTACATTAAGTGCATGGGGTGAAAATCTATATGGTCAAGCTGGCACTAATAGTATCACAAGTTATAGCTGGACGCAATTAAGTAATGGTGATCAACATAGTTTGGCATTGCGTAGTGATAGTACATTGTGGGCTTGGGGTTTGAATAGTTCAGGGCAATTAGGAACAAATGATACTATTAATAGAACAAGTCCAACACAAGTGACAGGTAGTTGGTCACAAATACGTGCCGGCTTTAGTCATACTGTTGGAATAAGAACAAACAACAGTGTTTGGTTATGGGGTAATAATGCTAACGGACAATTAGGTCAGGGTGAATCAATTAGTAGAAGTAGCCCAGTGCAATTACCGATTGCTTCTACAGGTTATAGTATAGCATTCCCTGCTAATGGCAATTATATATCCGGATCAAATGCCATATTTAATGTAAACGCACTAGTAACTACATGGACAGTTGAAATGTGGGTGTACCCCATAACAACTGGAGTTTTGTTTTCGATTGGAGCCGGATCTGCATTTAGCAATTCAATTGGAATTAACTGGGGATTTACTACTGCAAACAAGTTTACATTAACACAAGGTAATGGTAGTTCAAATGTTATATCTCTTTCAACTAGTGGAACTTATCCTTCTGGTATTTGGTATTATTTAGCAGTAACTAAAGATAGTTCAGGTGTTCGTAGAATATATGTTAATGGAGTGTTAGACACTTCAGTTACCGATACCACTACTACTTTCTCTACCGGAACAACTTTTGTAATTAACGGCGCAAATGATAATAACGGATTGGGAAATAGTGGCGCGTCAGTATACATTTCAAATTTAAGAGTATTGATCGGTACTGCATCATATACCGGAAGTACCCATACTGTACCCACAAGTACATCAACCGATATCACTAACACTAAATTATTAACTGCAAGAACTACTTCAATAGTAGATAATAGTAGTCTAGCATTAACTCTTACTACTGTAGGTAGTACTGCAATATCATTTAAAAATCCATTCGATACCGGATCTGAAAGTTACACACAAGTTAGTGCAGGAAATAATTTCACATTAGCAATTAAAACTATTGATAAATCATTATGGACTTGGGGATTTAACACAAGTTATCAACTAGGCAGCGGAACAACAACTCCTCGTAGCAGTCCGGTGCAAGTTGGAACAAGTTCTTGGACGTTAATTAGTGCTGGTGCAACACATGCATTAGCAACAGATATAAACAATAAATTATATGGTTGGGGTAATAATTCTTCTGGGCAAATTGGGATAAAAACATTTAGTTGGACACAAGTAGCGACTGGTAATTTATTTTCATTGGCAATTCGTAGTGATGGGATGTTGTTTGCTTGGGGATTAAATGGTGAAGGTGAAACAGGAGACGGAAGTACTGTTTCTAAATCTAGTCCTGTACAAATCGGTGCTAGTAGTTGGAGTCAAATTGCCGCCGGCAATAATCATGCATTGGCTATTCGTGTTGATGGTACACTTTGGTCTTGGGGCTGGAATGTTCAAGGACAATTAGGATTAAACGATGCAGGAGCCGCAACACCACGCAGTAGTCCAGTTCAAATAGGAACATCAACTAATTGGAGTAAAGTAGCTGCCGGAAATAGCAATTCATTTGCTATTAATACATCATTTGGTTTATATGCATGGGGGAACAACACTAATGGTGTATTGGGTGTAGGTGATACTGTAAGTAGAAGTAGTCCTGTACAAGTTGCTATACCTGTAGTAAGTTGGTCACAAGTTGCAGCCGGTGCATCATTCACTGGTGGCATTGATTTTTTAGGTAGATTATACACTTGGGGATTTAATACTCAAGGTCAACTTGGTGGCGCGGGCGCAGGTGCAACTACTGGTAGTATTATTAGCCGCAGTAGTCCAAGTCAAGTTGGTGCAAGTAGTTGGAGTTTTGTTGCCGCTGGATTCAATGCAATGGCTGGTATTACAAGCACTGGTAATTTATTTACATGGGGAAATAACTCTTTAGGTGAATTAGGCGATAACAACTTAGTAGCAGTGGTAAGAAGTAGTCCAGTACAAGTCGGTACTAGCACTTGGTCTTCTATCACTGCTTCTAGCATGAACACTGCAGGTGGCGGGCAAATGCTTGCAATAACAACTGCAAATGTGTTATGGGGTTGGGGGCAGAATGTTTGGGGTAGCCTTGGTGATGGTACAACCGTAGCTAAAAGCAGTATGGTTGCAGTTACTGGCGGCGGTACATATGTTAGCGCATATGCAGGTCCCGCTTCATTAGCTATTACAACTACAACATTTTCACTGCAGGGTTGGGGGAACAATAACACTTACGGTGCCGTGGGTGATAATACAGTAATACCTAGAAGTTCTCCAGTACAGATTGGTACTAATAGTGAAATTTTAATAACTACTCCATTTAATATAAGCGGTAATAGCTGGAGTGTCGTAAGTGCAGGATATAGTCATAGTACTGCATTGACAAGTGACAATAGATTGTTTACCTGGGGTAATAATACTAACGGACAATTAGGCTTTAACAGGTCATTTATTTCTATTGGTGCGGGTGCTTCAATGACATCAATAGTAAGAAGTGATGGAACATTATGGACATGGGGTTTAGGTACATCAGGACAATTAGGAGATAATACAGCCGTAACTAAATCTAGTCCAGTGGCAGTTGGTTTATTAACTAACTGGAGTAAAACAACTAGACCATCATTTACTAACTATGCAATTGATACTACAAGTAAATTATATGCATGGGGTGACAATTCAACTGGTGCAATAGGTGATAGTACTACTGTAAATAAATCCAGCCCCGTACAGATAGGTAATAGCAGTTGGACTATGGTTGCAGGATCAATAGGCGGCGGCGGAGTTGCTGGACAACAAACTACGTATGCTATTCGCAGTGACGGTGGATTATTTGCATGGGGTAATAATTTATATAACCAAGCCAATAGCGTAAATAGTTCCCCATCATCAAGTCCTGTACAAATAGGTACTAGTAGTTGGAGTATAGTAAGTGCAGGATTGCAGTTTGCAATGGCTATCACTACTGATGGTAAATTATATGGTTGGGGCAGAAACGATGCAGGACAACTTGGTATTACCGCTAGTACATTCTCATGGACTACAGTAAATTCAAGCGGATTGCATACTCTTGCAATTCGTAGTGATAATAGATTATTTGCTTGGGGACTTAATTCAAGCGGTCAACTAGGTTTAGGTGATACTGTTCCTCGTAGCTCTCCAGTACAAGTTGCAAGCGGTAGTTATACACAAGTTAGTGCAGGCTTAAGTAATAGTTATGCTATTCGTAGTGATGGTAGTTTATGGGCTTGGGGTGATAACTCTAACGGACAATTAGGTCAAGATATCGCAGTTACTATACATCGTAGTAGCCCAGTGCAACTTGGTTCAACTAGTTGGAGTTTAATAAGTGCAAGTCAAACACAAAATTATGTTTTAGCAACAAGAAGTGATAATACATTGTATGGTTGGGGACTTAATACAAGTTATCAATTAGGTAACAGCACTACAATCACTAGAAGTAGCCCAGTTCAAGTATCAGGTGGAGGAAGTTGGACTGCGGTTAGTGTAGGAGGCGGACATGCACTAGCAGTAAAAACAGACTACAAATTATATGCTTGGGGATTAAACAACATAGGACAAACTGCTAATAACGGAACTTCAATTAGTTGGAGTAAAATAACAGCAACTAAAGGATCATCACTTAATGGTGTTTTTAGTATTCGTAATGACGGTTCGTTATGGGTTTGGGGATCAAACCAATCAGGACAATTAGGGTTAGGTGATACTATTACTCGTAGTAGTCCAGTGCAATTAGGCACAAGTAGTTGGGTTAGTGTTGTAGCTGGTTTTGGGAACCAGACATTTGCTATTCGTAATGATGGAGCATTGTTTGCATGGGGATTAAACAATGCAGGACAATTAGGCGACTTATCAGCTATTAGTCGTAGTAGCCCAGTACAAATCGGAACAAGTAGTTGGACAGTAGTAAGTGCAGGTTTCTCTCATGGTGCGGCAATAACTACAGATGGAAAATTATACACCTGGGGCGGCAATAGTTTTGGTGCACTAGGTAACTTTACACCAACCGCAGTTGCTGGCCATAGAAGTAGTCCTGTACAAGTAGGCACAGATAGTTGGACAAGCATTTCAGTTGGTGAATTTCATGCCTTAGCAATTCAAATAGGCGGTACTTTGTGGGTATGGGGATATAACGCTTCCGGCCAATTAGGTATAAATTCGCCAGTTGGCGCACATCGTAGTCAACCCGTACAGTTGAGTACTGGTAGTTGGTCACAAGTTGATGCAAAGAGCAATGGTTCAATTGGAATAACGTTGGGTAAATTATTTACTTGGGGAGCAAATGGTACAGGTTCATTAGGACATAATGATGTAATCTTTCGCTCATCTCCCGTTCAAGTAGGAAGTAGCAGTTGGTCATTAGTTTTTTCGTCACAGCGCAATCAAGTAGTAGTGCATGGCATAACTATAAGTGGTACTTTATGGGCATGGGGATTCAATGCATCTGGTAACTTAGGTGATAATAGTACATTAAATCGTAGTGCTCCTGTACAAATCGGAGCTTTAACTAATTGGACTGGAGGTGGAGGTGGATTTGCAATAAATAATACAGGTCAATTATGGGGTTGGGGTTATAACGTTGATTGGCAACTAGGTCAGGGTGATACTGTATATCGTAGTAGCCCAGTTCAAGTAGGAACAAGCACAGAATTACTTCTAACTGCACCTGCAATTATAGGTGCAAGTTCTTGGACAAGTGTAAGTGCGGGAGGTAGTCATTCAACAGCCATACGTACTGACGGTGGATTATTTGCTTGGGGATTAAATAATAATGGACAACTAGGACTAAGTGATACAGTTAATCGTAGTAGTCCAGTACAAGTTGGTACAAGTAGTTGGGTAGCAGTCAGTGCAGGTGGTAATCATACATTAGCAAGTCGTTATGGTGATAATCAATTATTTACATGGGGATTTAATACTCAAGGTCAATTAGGTAGTGGTGTAACTGCCGCACGTAGTAGCCCGGTACAAGTTAATGCATATACTGCAACAACTACCAATGCACTAACATTTAATGGTACTAGTCAATATCTAAACGGACCCACTAACACGCCTGTTTTAACTGGCGGGCAATTTACTATTGAAGCATGGATTAATCTTACTAGTTTTACTAATAATCCTGTTATGTTTGGAAATCAAGGTTGGAATACAGGAAATAATATAGGGTTTATAGTTGGAATAACTAGTGCCGGTGTCATAACTATGTCTGCATCCGCTGGAGTTTTTAACACATTCCCTAATATATATACTGGAACTAATATTGTCTCTACAGGCGCATGGACACATATTGCAATTACTAGAGATAGTAGTAATGTCATACGTTCATTCATAAACGGTGTAGTTGATCCAACCACCGCAACAGTTACACAAAGTTTATATCTAAGTAATAATAATACAACTTCATTAATTAATATAGGCGGACGCATACAAGATGGAGCATTTCAGCCAGTTGGATTTACAGGACAACTAAGTAATCTACGTATTGTACCCAATAAAGCAGTATATACAACAACATTTACTCCACCGATAATAGCCTTAGCGGCAACACAAAGTGCAGGTACAAATATAGCGGCTATTACTGGAATACCAAGTAACGGATACAGTGTCTGGTTTAACGGTGGACAATCATTGAACACTGCAGGAGCGCCAAGATTTGCGGCGGGTACTGGAGATTTTACAATAGAATTTTGGATATTTAGTTGTGGAACAGGTAGACAAGACTGGTTAAATATATTAAACACTGGCAATAATTATAGAATTCTTATCTATTATACAGGTACTACGATAGATTATTATGCCGGGACCACATCAGCAGGTACCGCAAGAATTTCATACACTATATCAACTGCTTCACTTAATAATGCATGGCATCATATTGCATTGAGTAGAGTTTCCGGCTCATCTAGGTTATACTATGATGGTAATCAAGTGGGTAGTACATTTGCAGACACATTGAATTTTAGTGATACTAATATGGCATTTTGGTTAGGTAAAGATCCGGCTGGATCAACTTTCATGACTGGTCATATAAGTAACGCACGTGTGATAATAGGTGGTACTGGTTTATATTCAGGTACAACATTAACAATACCTACAACTTCATTAACTAACGTTACTAACACACAAATGTTAACCTGTCAGGATACCACAATTATTGATGGTTCTACTACACCTTTAGCAATTACAAACACTGGTACGGCAATAGTTACAAGAGCATATAGTCCTTTTGGTACTCAAGCAACAATATTGGCTGCACAAGGTGCCGCAGTGACTTCAGATAATTCTATCAATGCATACACATTTACTAACGTTGCTACGGTAACTCAATCAAGTGTTACACCTTTTGTTCAACTACTAACTGGTACTTCTAGTTCTGCTGGAGCAAGCGGTAGTGCGGCACTAGGAAGTGAAGGATTATTGAATACATGGGGTTTGGGTACTAGTGGTCAAATAGGTGATAATACTATAGTTAGTAAATCATTTCCAACTAGAGTTGGAACAGCAACCTCAACAATAGAATATAGCCCGATTCAAGTTGGCTCTAGTAGTTGGAGTCAAGTAAGTGCCGGCGCAAGTCATACTGTTGGTATAAAACTTGATAATACTGTATTTGCTTGGGGGTTAAACAACTTTGGCCAGTTAGGTGACGGTACTGTTGTCTCACGCAGTAGTCCAGTACAAGTTGGTACAGCATCCAGTACATTATCAAATGCAAATGCATATAGTCTCTCATTTGGTGCAGGCAAATATTTAACTACTACCGCTAACTCTGCACTTGACATTGGTACAGTTGATTTCACATTTGAAGTATGGTTATATAATACTAACAGTGATTGGACTGGCGCAAATGGTCTTGGTTTATTCGGAGATAGTCAAACTAGTATTTACTTCAACGGTTCTTCACAATTTCAAATAGTTCAAAATGCGGCTACTAATATGAACATTACTTACACTGTGGGAGCATTGTCATTAAATGCATGGCATCACATCACTATAGTTCGTATTTCAAGTGTTGTAAAATTTTATATAGATGGGACTTCGGTATCCACTAGTAGTGGACAAACAGCATCATTGAGTTTTTCAGGTGTAAAAATTGGTGCAACAACTATCATTGGTAATTTTAACACTTGGCCAGGATTTCTCTCTAATCTACGACTGGTTAAAGGTGTGGGTGTATATACTGGTGACTTTACAGTACCTGCTACTCCATTAACAGCTACACAAAGTGCAGGTACAAATATAGCTGCTATCACTAGTGGTCAAACTGTTTTATTAGCTTGTCAAAATACTACTGCAACAACAGATAACTCAAGTATAGGTGTTACAATTACTAATACAGGAAGTGTAGCATACTCTTTGTTAACACCTTTTGTAAGTGCCGTGAGTGTTGGTGCAATATTTGGAACACAAATCAGTACAGGTGCAACACATTCAGTAGCAATTGATACTAGTAGTAAATTATATGCTTGGGGATTAAACAGTTCAGGACAACTTGGATTAAACGATTTGAATAGTCGTAGTGCACCAGTTCAAATTGGATTATCAACAAATTATAATAATATAAGCGCAGGTTCTGAACATACTATAGCATTAGATAGCGTAGGAACTTTGTATATATGGGGATTAGGTACTTCTGGTCAGTTAGGTGATAATACTGCGGTAACTAAGAGCAGTCCTATATTCATAAATTCAATGTCATTGCCAAATACAAGTAGTCCAACTCAAGTGGGGACTAGTAGTTACAGTTTTGTATGTACAGGTAACAATACAACAGCCGCTATATCAAGTACAAATAAATTATTTGTATGGGGTTTAGGAACAACGGGACAACTTGGAACAAGTATAACAATTTCTCGTAGTAGCCCAACTCAAATTAGTACAAACTCTTATAATTTAGTAAATGCAGGTGGAACACATATTACATTTGTGCCTAATTATTCACCACAATTAATTTTAGCAACCGGATTAAACACTTCAGGTCAACTTGGATTGTCAGATATTATTTCACGTAGTAGTCCAACTCAAGTGGCAGCAAGCACATCATCATTTAATAGCCCGGTAACTGTTAGTACTGGAAATTACTCTAGTTACTATGTAAGTAGTCCTACACAAGTTGGAACTAGTAGTTGGACAAGTGTAAGTGCTGGTGGTACACATACTTTAGGTGTAAGATACGATAATACACTGTGGGCTTGGGGATATAACGCAAATGGTCAACTCGGTGGTTCTAACACGATAAATAGAAGTAGTCCTGTGCAAGTTGGTACCAGTAGTTGGAGTCAAGTAAGTGCAGGAGATTCACATAATATAATATTAAAATCTGATGGTACAATTAATACATTTGGTCTTAACACATTTGGACAACTCGGTGACGGAACATGAGTATAACTAGATCCAGCCCTGTTCAAGTGGCTGCGTTCAGTACGACATTCAGTCAAGCCCCTAAATTAGTAAGCACAAGCTGGAGTAAAATCAGTGTAGGACCTAGCCACGTATTAGCACTTAAAAGCAATAATACATTATATGCCTGGGGTATTAATACTGACGGACAAGTAGGTGACGGTACAACCATCAGTCGTAGTAGTCCTGTACAAATTGGTAATCCTAGCTATACTTGGAATGATATTAGTGCAGGTATAAATTATAGTGTTGGATTACGAGGTGATGGTTTATTATTTACTTGGGGATTAAATACCACTGGTGTATTGGGTGATTTAAACGTAGCAATAGGTGCAGCACGTAGTAGCCCTATTCAAGTTGGTACTAGCAGTTGGAATGCTGTTAGCGCAGGCGGCACACATGTTGTAGCAATTCGTAGTGATAGAAGTTTATGGGCTTGGGGACTTAACAGTCTTGGACAATTGGGTATTAGTGATTTTGTCCCACGCAGTAGTCCAGTTCAAGTAAGTTCAAGTAGCTGGTCAATAATAAGTGCAGGACAAACACATTCTACTGCCATTACAACTGATGGTAAATTATACACATGGGGTGATAACACAGCCGGTACATTAGGATATACTACTCCTGCACAAAGTTATTTCAGTTGGACAAGCGTTGCTGGTAACGCAGATTACACTGTTGCTATTCGTAATGATGGATTATTATTTGCATGGGGTACAAACAACTTTGGTCAATTAGGAGACAACTCTACTATCAATCGTAGTAGTCCAGTACAAATAGGTACTAGTTCTTGGACTGTTGTATCTGCAAATGCACCAACGTCAGGTGGCGGCCCTGTATTAGCTATTCGTAGTGACGGTACACTATGGGGCTGGGGATTGAATGCAGTAGGACAATTAGGATTAAATGATGTTGCTAATCGTAGTAGCCCGGTACAAGTTTCTGGAGGCGGTAGTTGGAGTAGTGTAGCATCAAGCAAAAGTCATACACTAGCAATTAAAAGTACTGATGGTTTGTTGTATGCATGGGGATTTAATACTAGTGGACAATTAGGAACAAATGATTTAATATCACGTAGTAGCCCGGTGCAAGTTGCATCAATTATAACATCATACTTATTAACCTTTAATAGTGCAACCGCAGTAGATAATTCCGGTAATAATAACGCACTAACAGTAGGTGCAGGTACTCCCACAATAGGCAACGCAATAATACCATTTAGTGGCACATTCTCGGCTTTCTTTGGTTTTGATACTTATTACAACGTTGGTACTCCGGCTCTAGGAACACAGTTTACAATTGATTTTTGGGTTTATATCACTCAGGCCAACAATGGTAACTGGTACTGGACATTCACCGGTGGCGGTTTCCCAATGATATATACCATAGGTAATGGCACTAGCACTACTAGTATCGGTAAAGTTAATGCCGGTGGGTCTGGTAATTTCTCTGGTGCAGTATCACTGGCAAACAACACCTGGGCGCACATTGCATTTACAAGAAATAGTGCTAATTTGATGACTATTTGGTTAAACGGTGCATCAGTTGTCACTTCAACTGATGGTACAAGTTATACTGGCTCTGGATTAAACGTAGGATATGTCAGGGGTGGTAATAGCGGTAGTGGCATGTTAGGATACATGAGCAACTTTAGAATAATTAATAATTATACCGCATACACAGCTGCCTTCACTCGCCCTACAACAGCATCACCTGCAAGTATTTCTATATATGGTACCTTCACCCCAGCTAATAGAGTTACTGCAATCTCAGTGGGTGACATATCTTCATATGCGATAAAAAATGACAATAAATTATACACATGGGGTTCAGGCGCACAAGGTGCATCAGGATTAAATGATATAGTTAGTCGTAGTAGCCCAGTACAAATAGGTAGTAATAGTTGGACAAGTGTATATGCATATGGAACAAGCTATGTTAATGCTATTGATAGTAATAGTAAATTATTTGCTTGGGGAGCTAATGCAGGTGGGCAACAAGGCTACGGTGACTCAGTTCAACGCAGTAGCCCGGTACAAATTTCAAATGGTAACTGGAGTACGTTGGGAGCTTATTCAACTCTTACTAATACATTAGGTATACAAACTGATGGTAGTTTGTGGGCTTGGGGTAGTAAGACAAACGTGTTGTTAGGTGAATTTAGTAATGGAAGTTATACATACAGCTGGAGTCAAGTAAGTGCAGGACCAAGTCATACAGCCGCAGTGCGTAGTGATGGTAGATTATATATTTGGGGACTTAATAGCGCAGGACAAATAGGTAATGGTACTACGACAAACACAAGTAGTCCAACATTAATAACAACTATACCAGGTGTTACAAGTGAATTTTGGAATCGTGTCGCTGTTAACGGACTACGTACAGTTGCTGTTCGTAATGATGGAACATTATGGACTTGGGGTAGTAATGCAGGATATTTGTTAGGTACCGGTGATAGTATAAATCGTAGTAGACCTATACAAATTGCTAACTCAATCTCATCTGATTCAACAAACGCAAATGTATTCAGTACATATTTCAATGGTACTACTGATTACCTCTCTGTTCCTACTGCTGTGTTTAGTAGTATTGATGGTGTTAGTACTAGTTACACCCTCGAATGCTGGATATATCCTACCGTAGCCGCTGACAGTTTAATTATGGCTATTGACCAATCAGGTCAAACATCCGGAACTTTCTTTTACATGGCATCGACACGTGCTTTTGGTATAACGAATGCTGGTGCAAACAATTATACCCCTGTATTATCTGCCACTGGAGTTGTCCCACTAAACGCATGGTCACATTTATGTTTATCTAAATCAGGTAGTACCGCAAGACTATATTTTAATGGAATACTTCAAACTACAGTAACTGTTACGGCTGCAACCATGCCAACATTTACTAACACAACAATTGGTGCACGATTTACTACTGTACCCGGAGTTCAAGGAGCACTTACTGGTTATCTATCTAATCTAAGACTTGTAGTTGGTACCGCAGTGTATACATCTGACTTCACTCCATCTACTGCACCGTTAACAGCAATAACAAATACAAAATTATTAACTTTACAAAATACTACGTTCATTGATAATGGAACTGCTAATAGTGGTGTAGGATATACTATTACTGTTGCAGGCGATCCATACACAGGACAAAATTTTACACCTTTCTCAGGTTATATAACACCGCGTAGTTGGACAGGTTTAAGTGCAGGATTAAGCCATACACTTGCAGTTAGTAGTTTAGGTAGAATGTACGTTTGGGGAGATAACACCTTTAATCAAATTGGTGATGGAACTACAGTAACATTACGTAGTCAACCTGTACAAATAGGAACTAGTAGTTGGAGTCAAGTAAGTAGTTATGGTAATCATAGTTTAGCTATTGACATAAACAATAAATTATATGCATGGGGTGATAACACATTAGGCCAAGTTGGTGTAAGTTCTTCACCACTACAATGGACAACAGTTAACAGTTATTATACTGCACAAATGATTCGCAATGATGGTATTGTATATGCCATGGGATTAAACAACGGTGGGCAAATAGGTGATAGTAGCGTTGCTTCACGTAGTAGTCCAGTGCAAGTGTCAGGTGGCGGAAGTTGGACTCAACTTGTCTCAGGATATGACGGTACAAATTTTGGTTATACATTAGGTATAAAAACTGATGGTACATTATATGCTTGGGGTCTTAATACTAGTGGTATATTAGGAGATAGTACGCTTGCAACTACTGTAACTCGCAGTAGTCCTGTACAAGTTGGTACAAGTAGTTGGTTGAGTGTCAGTACAATGAACAACAGTGTAATTGCTATTCGCAGTGATTATACAATGTGGGCTTGGGGTAAAAATGACCAAGGACAATTGGGTCAAGGTGATACTGCAAGCCGTAGTAGCCCGGTGCAAATAGGTACAAGTAGCTGGACTCAAGTTAGTGTTGGTGTTAGTTCTGCTGTAGCTATTAAATTAGATAGTACATTATTTACTTGGGGACTTAATACCTCTGGTCAACTAGGTGATGGTACTGGTATTAATAAATCAAGCCCAGTGCAAGTGGGTGTAGGCAATAGTTATATACAAATATCAGGCAAGTCCTTTAGTAAATTTGCAATTCGTAATGATTACACCTTATGGTCTTGGGGGATTAATACTAATGGTGAATTAGGATTAACTGATGCAGTTTCCCGTAGTAGCCCTGTGCAAGTAAATGTTGGATTCATTTATGATTCAATCTCATCAGGATTTGACCATGTAATAGGAAAACGTAGAGATGGAACAATTTGGTCTTGGGGACTTAATACTGCTGGTCAAGTGGGTGACATAACTATTGTAAGTCGTAGTAGTCCAGTGCAAGTCGGTACAAGTAGTTGGGTAAGCGTAAATGCAGGTTATAAAAATACATTTGGTATCACTGTTTCGGCTATTAATGGATTGCAGAATCTATATGCTTGGGGTAGTAATGTTAATGGGGAATTTGGTTTAGGTGATACTGCTTATCGTAGTAGTCCAGTTCAAATAGGTAGTGGACAACAATTACAATTTGTGAGCAGTCCAACACAAATAGGTACAAGTTCTTGGACAACTATAAGTGCTGGTTTAAGCAATTCAATGGCTATTCGTAGTGATTACAAATTATTTACATGGGGCAATAATGTTCAATTACAATCAGGATATATCACACCTGCAACAACTTTAGGCACTGCAAGTAAAACAAATAATGATGCACAAAGTTTTATTCGTAGTACAGATAATGCATTAATTATCTGGGGTGCAAACGATGTAGGACAACTAGGTGATAATACAGTTGCTAATCGTAGTAACCCAGTTCAACTTGGTTTAGGATTAGGTTATTCACAATTTACGAAAATCGCAAGAGCAAAAGTTGCTACTGCAGGTTATACATTAAGTGTAAGAACTGATGGTACATTATGGAGTTGGGGATCAGGAACTAGCGGAGCACTGGGTAACTTATCAACAGTAAATCGTAGTAGCCCAGTTCAAGTTGGTGCATTAACAACCTGGAGTGATGTGGCAGCAGGCCCAAGTCATGCGTTAGCAATTAAGAGTGATGGTAGTTTGTGGGGTTGGGGCTTAAACACTAGCGGACAAGCGGGCGTGTTAAGTTGGGCTAAAGTAAGTTCAGGTAGTAGTCATACGCTTGCTATACGGAGTGACGGACAAATGTATGGTTGGGGTAGAAATGCTGAAGGTCAAGTGGGTGATATATCAATTGTTACACGTAGTAGCCCTGTACAAATAGGCACTGGGTTTAGTTGGAATAGTATTTCTGCCGGTATTAATATTAGTGCAGCCATTCGTGGTGATAATAGATTATTCACATGGGGCCTTAATACTTCAGGTCAACTTGGATTAGGCGATGCAACAACCAATCGTAGTAGTCCAACTCAAGTTGGTACAAGTTTTTGGACTCAAGTAAGCGCAAATAATTATATGATGGCTCTTACTACTACTGGTAGATTATATACATGGGGTACTAATACTAACGGTCAATTAGGTGATGGTACCACTACAAATAAATCTAGTCCAGGTGAACTCTACCCGCCGGTAAATTATAAATCTTTATTCATCAATGGTCAGGGATCTGGTAGTAATATAACTACTGCATCAAATGCTAATTTAGCACTTGGAGCTACCGACCATACAGTTGAATTTTGGGTATATCAAATAGATAACAGTGCGGCATCCGGTAACTTCATTGACAGACCTATTGCAAGTACTGGAACAACATCAGCGTGGGGTATGGACTTTGGACATGGTAACTATAATCCCAACAATATTCAATGGTGGTCAGTTCAATTAGATAACACTCAAAACTATTCTGCATTTGGTTCATTAATGAGCACTACAAAACCAGCCAATTGGTATAATAATTGGCATCATATTGCAGTTACTAGAAAGATAACAACAAACAGTGTTTATACTATGTATCTTGACGGTGTTCAAGTTTCTACATATACCCATGCAGGAGTAGGTGATTTCTCTACTGATACAACACTACAAATTGACTATCGTGTATATGGTTACATGCGAGATATTCGCATAACAAAGTCATTAGTTTATACTGGCAATTTTAGTGTTCCTACTAGTGCATTAACTGCATTACCAAATACAGTATTACTTGTTAATTTAGGTAATACTGTACCAATAGACTACAGTACAAATAATATTGCATTGACAGTAAATAACGTAACCGTATCGTATACATACCCAACAGTATATCCATCAACATTCTTGGTGGGTGATACAGATTGGTCATCTAACTTTACTGCTGGAACTGCGTCATTAGCTACTAAAACTTCCGGTGCTTTGTATGCATGGGGACTTAATACTTCAGGTCAATTAGGATTGAATGATGTTGTTAGTCGTAGCAGTCCAACGCAAATTGGTAGTAGTAGTTGGGGTATAGTTAGCTCAACTAATGGAGCACATACATTAGGATTGACCGTTGATGGAAAACTATTTACATGGGGTCTAAACAACGTAGGTCAATTAGGTTTGGGTGATACTGCACCTCGCAGTAGCCCGGCACAAGTTGGTGCTAGTAGTTGGAGCTCGGTGGATGCAGGTGGAAGTCATTCTTCTGCAATTCGTACTGACGGTGTGTTATTTGTGTGGGGACTTAATACTGCCGGCAGATTAGGATTAGGTGATACTATTAATCGTAGTAGCCCTGTAGCAATTAGTGGTTCTACACTACCTAATAGTTCTAGTGTGTATTTTAATGGTGTTAATGATTACTTAGCACTTACTAGCAATGCAGTGTTTGCATTTGGAACAGGGACGTTCACAATTGAATGCTGGTTCTACTGTACAAACACCAGTGTTAACCAAGCAATCTACGATACTCGTTCACCGGTTGACACTGCAAACATAGGTTATAATATATACATAGCCGGTGCAACTTCTAGTATCAGATTTGGTACTAGTGGTTCAGAATATGTTACTGGACCAACGAATGGAGTGGTGGTTAATACTTGGAATCACGTTGCAGTAGTTCGAGAATCACTTACAGTTATAAAAATGTACTTGAATGGAACTCAACATAGTACTACATTTACTGCTAGTGCTACGCAAAATTTTACCAACAACACACCTAGAATTGGTAACGGGGTTCAGGGATTCTTTAACGGATATATTTCTAACCTTCGTGTAATCTCCGGTCAGGCATTATATACCGGTACATTCACACCAAGCACAACCGCATTAACAAACAATGCAGTTGGTTCAACTGGTGCAGGAGCAGCCGCATCAATAACCGGTACAGTAGTCTTACTAATATGCCAAAGCAATACCTTTGTTGACAATTCAGTAAATAATTTTGCGTTACAAATAGCAGGTATGCCTGTAGCATTAAGTACATCTTATACTCAAGTAAATGCAGGTGAAAGTAATACCACTTTTATTGCATCAAATGGTGTGTTATTTAATACAGGTGATAACACAACTGGTCAAATAGGTGATGGTACAACAGTGAGTAAATCATTCTTGCAAGTAGTTGCTAATCCATCATTATATGATAACCGTAGTAGCCCTGCACAAATAGGTACAGGTAGCTGGAGTCAAATTGCAGCCGGATTAAATTATAGTCTCGCACTCAAATCAGATGGTACATTATATACATGGGGTGATAACACTAGTGGATACTTAGGTGATGGCACTACTTTAACAAGACGTTCAATGTCACAAATTGGTACAAACAGTTATGTAAGTATCAGTAGTGGTGGTAGTCATACTGTAGCATTGCGTACTGATTTAACATTGTATGCATGGGGACTGAATAGTGCAGGACAATTAGGTGATAATAGTGTTGTTAGTCGTAGTAGTCCTGTACAAGTTAATACAGGCTTAGTCACAAGTTGGAACAGTGTTAGTGCTGGTGCAAGTCATACTGTTGCAATTGATGCTACATATAATTTACCATATGGTTGGGGACTTAACAGCAGTGGACAGATTGGTGACAATACATTAGTTAGTAGAAGTTCTCCGGTACAAATTAGTTTAGGATCAACACTAAATTATAGCTATCAATTTAATGGAACTACTCAATATCTAACATCAGCAGCCAGTGCATCATATCAACTTACATCTAATTTTACTATAGAATTTTGGTTCTATGCAACCACCATAACAGCCCAACACGGACTAGTCATTATAAATGATGCTGTTGGACCAAATTCAGCTTCTGGATTAGATATATTCATTAATACTGGTAGTATATTATCTTTTTGGGTTAACGGTAATGGAGGCGGCGTTGCTGGTCCTAGTGTAACTACTGGAGTATGGTATCATGTTGCACTTGTGCGTTCAGCTAGTACCAATACACTTTACGTAAACGGTGTATCAAGTGCAACAAGTTCAACAACACCAACTTGGTCGGCTACCCCTTCAATAGGAATAGGTAGACTATATAATGACAACACGGGATCTAAGTTTAATGGATATATATCTAATGTAAGAATAGTAAAAGGCACTGCGTTATATACTAGTGGATTCTATCCAAGCGCAGGTGCATTGACTACAACTAGTCAAGGTGCAACTGCAAGTCAAGTGTTGTTACTAACTGCACAAAGTGCAACTATTGTTGATAATTCACTTACTCCAATTACATTTACAAATACTGGAACTGTGACAGCAACAACTACTAATCCCTTTGGTCCATATTATAGTGGTAGTTTTAATGGAACAAGTCAATATCTACAAGTTGCAAACAATGCTTCTAATCAAATGGGAACAGGTGATTGGACTGCTGAAGCATGGATTTATATTACAACCTATTCTACAATCAATATGGTTTTTGCCAAAGGTGGCTCATCAACTGATTGGTTTTTGGCAACAAATAATAGTAATGGAAGATTATATACTGGCATCGGAACTAGTGATTATTTTGCTAGTACAGGTCCAATAGTTTCTCTTAATAGTTGGGCCCATGTTGCATTGGTTAGATCAGGTACCACATTAAGTACATATTTAAATGGTGTATTAGGAAATACACTAACTGGAGTAACTCAAAATTTTGCAAGTACAGGTGCATTAAATCTTGGAAGAGGAAGAGATAGTTCAACTAATTATTTAACAGGATATATTTCTAATGCTCGTCTTGTTAAAGGTACTGCTGTCTATACCGGTAACTTTACAGTTCCTACAAATATACTGAGAACCACACAATCGGCTATGACAAATATTGTTGCATTAACCGGTACTGAAACTGTATTATTAACATTACAAAGCGCAACTATTGTTGATAATTCAACTAATACATTTACTATTACTAATAATGGAAGTGTCCCTATAACAACAGCAGTTGCGCCATTTACTGCAAGTACTGCATCCGGGGCACCTTCAACCTTTGACAGTATTCAAGCCGGCGTAACAAGCACAATGGCTACTTCAAACAACACATTGTTTACATGGGGTGCAGGCACAACTGGTCAATTAGGTGATAACAGTATCACAGGTAAATCAGCACCAACTACAACTGGTGTAGGCAGTATTTGGAGTGTGCAAGAGAAATTATTTAGTAGCCCAGTTCAAGTTGGTACAGCTAAGAGTTGGAGTTTAATTTCTGCTGGTAGTGTACATACTGTTGCAATGGCTACTGATTATAGTTTATGGGCGTGGGGACAAAATACAGCAGGGCAAGCAGGTGATAGTACAACTGTAGGTAAGTCTAGCCCAACTCAAATTGCAGGTAATACAAGTAGCTATACATTTATTACTGCTGGTGTATCAGATACATTTGCAATTAGAACTACAACAAACTTATTATTTGCATGGGGTCTTAATACTAGTGGACAATTAGGATTGAATGATGTTGCTAATCGCAGTAGCCCAGTACAAATATTTGCAGGTACCATGGCTGTCCCGTTAATCCCAATTAGATTAAACACAGTATCTGGAAGTAGCTATACAGTAGTGCAAGCCGGTAGTGCGGCAAGTGTGATTGATAGTATCGGTAGATTGTTTACTTGGGGTACAAACACAGCAGGTCAAGTAGCTGACAATACAACAATTAACCGTAGTAGCCCTGTACAATTGGGTGGATTGCAACTTACATATATTCAAAGTCCTGTACAAGTTGGTAGTAGCAGTTATAGTCAAGTGTCAGCGGGATATAGTCATACTCTTGCGATAGATACAAATAGTTTATTATATGCATGGGGTAAAACTCCCGCAAATGGTGCAACCGTAAATCGCAGTAGTCCAGTTCAAATTGGTTCAAATAGTTGGTTGTTTGTAAGTGCTGGGGTTGATGCAAGTCAGGCAATTGATAGTACAAGAACATTGTATGCATGGGGTTTAAACACTAATTATCAATTGGGTTCTGCAAGTTTCTCATTAAATCAAAGTGTAACGAGCCCAGTTGCAATTGGAACATTGGCTATTAATACTGCAAGTCATACTAACTCAGTTGGTTCGGGTAACAGCGGATTCATCAAAAATATTTAAATAGCATTTTCCCCTGATAAGTAATACACATTGTATTATAATGAGGAAAAACATGCATGAAATAGATGAAATGCTCAAGCTACAGCTTGAGGGAAAACATGAAGAAGCAAGAGTATTAAGTGATAAGCTAGAAGCAATTGGTGCAGAAAAGATTCTTGACCCAAACGGTAAGAATACACAAGATATTTGGATGCGTCATTGCTTTAACCGTGGTTGGTTCTTGATACAAGAAGGTGACTATCAAAAGGGTTGCCAATATTTAGAAAACGGTCGTTTCTTAAGTGTATATGGTAGCCCGCCATTACGCACAGATGCGCCAATCTTTAACCCAGAACAACATACTATTGTAGGTAAAAACATTATCATATCACTTGAAGGTGGTTATGGTGATGAAATTATTCACAGTCGTTTTGCTACTAGCTTTAAGAATGCAGGTGCAAACAAAGTATATCTAGCAGCCGCGCCAGAACTAGTAAGTGTGTTTGAACGCATTGAAGGTGTTGATAAAGTTATATTACGCAATGCTGTGCATACTGTTCAACATGATTACTGGGTGCCAGGCTTTAGTGCAGGATGGGTAGCAGGACATACATTTGAAAACTTCCCAAGCAAGCCATATCTAACAGCACGACCCGACAGTGTTGAAGTATGGAAATCAATGATTAACAGCGATAAAGTTAAAGTTGGTATTCGTTGGGCAGGCAATCCTAAGTTTGAACATCAACAGTTTAGACGTTTCCCAGAAAACTTCATCACTAACTTAGCAAAGTATCCTGAACTACAATTGTATTCAATACAAAAGGATCATAACTTAGTACAACTACCAGAAGGTGTAACTGACTTGCAACACTTCTTAATCAGTTGGGAAGATACAATGGCAGCTATTGCTAACTTGGACATTGTTATTACAAGTTGCACAAGCATTGCACATATTGCCGCTGGTATGGGTAAAGAAACATGGGTACTAGTTCCTGTACTGCCTTATCATACATGGACATATAAGAGTCCAGAGAATCGTGGTAGTCCTTACTATGAAACAGTACGACTGTTTAGACAAAATTCTAAGAGTAAATGGAACGATACATTCCAATCACTATACAAAGAGTTAGAAGAAAAATTCAATCTACAACATATTGAACAACCAGACGAGGATCGTGTAACTAAGCGATTGAACATGGGTTGTGGTCTTAAAAAGATTGAAGGATTTGTTAATGCAGACATTAGCCCTAATGTTAAGCCAGACCAAGTTGTTGACTTTAACAGTTTCCCTTGGCCTTTTGCTGACAATGAATTTGACCATATTGTTGCTAAAGATATCTTAGAACACTTAGGTGATACTAGTGCAGACTTTATCAAAGCAATCAAAGAGATGTATCGTGTAAGTCATAACGGTGCTATTTGGGAAGTACAAAGTCCTCACTGGCGTTGTGATACAGCATTAGATGATCCAGACCACAAACGATTAATCACTATGGGTATGTTTAACTTGTTTAACAAGCGCATGTTGTTAGAGAAGTTGCAAAAGGATCAAAGTGACAGTGCATTGGCATTTGAACATGACATTGACATTGAAATCTGTGATATGCAGTTTGATTATACTGATCCATGGCAAGAGAAATTACGTAAGCGTGAGATAAGTCAAGATGAACTCAATTATGCATTAAATCACTTCAATAACGTTGCACTTAGTGCAAAGTATTTGATACAAGTACACAAGCCAGGTCGCATCGACTTTGAGGAATTTGAACGACTAGTTAATGAGAAGTTACAACAACCTCTTAAATTAACCACAACTGATGATGCTAACAATAGCGGAATTCGTTAATGGCATACGATTTTACAGTAGCATTTACCCCTGAGGCAACTCAGGGGAACATCACTAGTATAATACAAAAATTTGGTGTACCCAATACTATCATTGAAGTAGGATGTTATGAGGGTAGTACTACATTTTGGATGGCAGAAGCTATTGGCAAACTTAATCCTAATCTAACTATCTATGGTGTTGACCCTCACGGTAACAGCGTAGATATACTAGAAGATTTAGAAAAAGCACATCATCGCTTTGTACATAATATGAATGAATGTTCATTTAAAGGTGTACAATATATTAGAAAGAAAAGTTCTGAAGGACTAATTGATTTAATCAATGCAGGTGTTAAGGCAGAATTCATTTACATTGATGGTGACCACACTGCCGGTGCAGTATTAACTGATTTAGTATTAGCATGGGAACTATTGATACCCGGTGGTGTTATACTATGTGATGATGCTACTGAGTGGCAATATAAGGATCATAAAAACGGAGAAATATCTGCACAGATGAGTCCGCGTATGGCTATCGAAATGTTCTTACAATGTAACTGGCACAGAATTAGACCTCTCTGGGTACCGGACGGGTTGCAAACAGCATTTATTAAAATATGTTAAATTTAAATCGTAGTAATAATATGCATGTTGAATCTGCATATGTAATTACAGTTAAGGGTAATCCTAACAGTGAGAAATATTCACAAGAATGTCAGGATAGTTGTCATAAAGTAGGTATGCCTGTTAAAACATGGGACGCATACAATGGAATAAAGCCTGGACCCATCATTGAACCTGAACACAGCAAGAATGACAGCATCATGTGTATGCTAAAGATTACTGACCACTATCTAACACGCGGTGAAGTAGCATGTGCATTAAGTCATATTAGTCTATGGGTACATTGTGCTAAGATTGACAGACCCATTGTTATCCTAGAGCATGATGCTATCATGGTTAAGCCATTCTTAGAACAACAATGCTATAACAGTATTGTATATCTAGGTGGTAGCGAGTGGGCACAACAAGGCTGGAAGATATTCCCCATTCCACCACATGCAAGTGAAGGACCCAACTGGTTGTTTATCTGTCGTGCCCATGCTTATGCTATTGATCCTGCCATGGCTAAGAATCTATTAAGCTATGTAATTAAACATGGTATCAATGCCCCATTAGATATTATGCTACGTGCAGACTTGTTCAATATCAGTCATCAAGGCTTATTTGCTTATGACCAAATGCGTAGTAAAGAAGATACTACAATCGCATCACGCCCATTTGAAGGTCGGACAACTAAACGCAATGATAGATTGGAATGGTAAATGAAGAACGCTATTTTCAGTTATTGCAATCATCAAATAAACCCTGAGATTTCAAAGTATCAGAAACTAGTTATTGATAAACTAGTTAAAGATATTGGTGTTGACTTTCATCCGTTATTTTATAATGCACCTAACGATAAAATCTATCCAGACGAAGTTATTAATTATGGATTGAATGAATTAATATACAATCAAAAATACGACAACGTATTAGTTCTTGATATTGATTGTATTCCACTAAGTCAACAATCACTGACACATATTTTCTTTAGAGCAGGTGCAAATGTTCTTATTGGTAATGCACAGCGTAGTCATTATTTAGAAAACAACGAACACGTTTTTATTGGCTCTAGTTGTATGTGTGTTAACAGAACAGTTTTTGAGAAGTTAGGTAAACCTAGTATGGCTCCAACAGTACGGGGTGATATAGGAGAAGAACTTACTTATCTAGCAGAAGAAAAGAATGTTCCTATTGAGATATTTTATCCACAATCATATGAAGCAAGTCCCTATGGAGCAGACAGTTGGGCGTTAAAGGGTAATTTACCACACTATGGTATAGGCACAACTTTTGAATCAGATGACAAACGACCACGATTCTATCATCTATTTGAAAGTAGAACCAATTTACATGTAGATAAATTCATAAGCAAATGTGAATCAGTGTTAAATACAATGTGATTAATGTATTTCAACAAAACTATGATACCAGACTACGTAGCTGGTACGAACTCAGAAAAAAAATAGAATCCCAAGATATTCAAACCAAATGCGTAGAAATTGACCGTTGGTGGCAAGATGCACCATTAGTGAATCATCATCTACATATTTTGGACAGCAATACTTGGCCCGGTCCCTGGGATCTTTTGGTAGAAAATACCTATTGTACTGTTGCAAGAGCAGTAGGAATGTGTTATACTCTACTACTGACAGGAGAAAACGATATAGAATTGATTGAGGCTACTGATAAAACGGGCGATGATGTGGTATTAGTCCTGGTTGATAACGCAAAATATGTACTTAATTACTGGCCCAATATGGTACTAAG
>Ga0209191_1000318_pt1 | contig 37929 bp, 33 predicted proteins | sample S_130626_EF_Meta_FD_187320 | JGI IMG/M metagenome (GOLD analysis project Ga0209191, IMG submission 187320) | Freshwater microbial communities from Lake Simoncouche, Canada to study carbon cycling - S_130626_EF_MetaG (SPAdes) (version 2) | ecosystem: Environmental > Aquatic > Freshwater > Lake ...
CAGCTATTTGTTTGCGGCAATGATTGGATTGCTGCTTCTTGTTGTTCTCAAACGCGTGTTTGTCTCCTCATCCCCGCCACCTTCCCTGGCCCCATCCTCATAACCATACATCCAGCAAACCCCCCTCAACCGGACAAGGAAACAGCGTAAGGTAAAAGACCTATGCAGTTTATGCGACATCAACCACCCAACATCCATCCTCAATTATTGAGGGAGACAAAAACAAAAAAAAAGAGAAGATTTACATAATAGTACATTAAAAACGCAACATTATCCAAGTCCTTTTGTATATAACGAATTACCAGATGATTTAAAAGAACCTCTAATTAATATTGATACTGCAAAATTAAATATTAATAACAACGAGCCTTTTATTCATTTGAAATACAAAGTTGATAATGTGGTGCCTTATGGTGTTTTAAAAGGTGGAATGAAACCAACACTGCGTGAATGGAACAAAACACAAAGAAATAGAGATTTTTTTACTTCTAGTAACATTGTAAACATTAATAGTAATAGTGAAAGAGAAAACAAATTAAATACATTAAAAGAGAAAATTAAAGAGAAACAAAGACAGCAGCAACAACAACAACACCATCATCAACAACAACACCATCATCAACAACAGCAACAACAACAACAACAACAACAACAGCAAGATCAAGTGCAACAACAAATGCAAATATTACCAAATATAGAAGAAAAATACAATTTACAAAATGTAAATAGTAATGCAAATATGAATACTGATATGAATACAGATAAAATTCAAAAAATAGATTCAAATACTCTTGTTAATGAAAATTCAAAATCCAATATTATTAAACAAATTTGTAAAAAAACAATTCGTAGAAAATATACTCTAGGTAAATCACAAATCAAAAAAACAGTAGGTATTTTATTAAAAGACAGAAATACTAGAAAAAAGGTAATTATAGCACAAAAAGATCTTAAAGAAAAATCAATTAATGATGTAAAAAAATATTTAAGAGATCATCATTTAATAAAAGTTGGTAGTAATGCACCAAATGATATTTTAAGAAAATTATATGAGTCAGCAATATTAACAGGAGAAATTAACAATAACAACAAAGATACAATGTTACATAATTTTATGAAAGATAAAGAAGATAATTATGAATCATAAAATAGCTTTATTTTCCATTGTTAATATAATAATGGAAACTACAAGAAATAAATTAACAGAAGATGAAAAAAAATTTTTTTATAAGTTAAGTAACTATTTAGATACCAAGTTATATTATTTTGGTAGCGTACAAAGAGGTGATTACTTTCCAAGTTCAAGTGATATTGATGTTGACATATTCACACACAATGAAAAAAGTACCATCCTTCAACTTATGAATTTTTTAAACGTAGAAAGAAACGAATTCAAAAGATTTGTCTGGAAATTAAATAATAATAATGATAAATTAGCATATGGTTATAAATTAATGTATAAAAATGAAGCAAACAATTTTTCTGTAGAATTCTCTATTTATAATGAAAAATACAAACGTTACATACTATATGAACACAACGATAAAAAAGATATTCCATTACATGCAACCATTTTATTAATTATTATCAAATTTTTATATTATACACTTCAAATAATACCTTCAAAATGGTACACAGAAACCAAAAAATTTATTTTAAGCACTTTAATATTTAAAAAGGATGATCATTTTGTTGTCATTGATCCAAAATAAATTACCGAAAGATATTTACAAATACCAATTTATATATATTCAATAATTTTATTATATAATTCGTAACAAATTTTGTTTTTACACCTTTTCACATTTAAACCTTTTCTCATTTCAAACGCCCATTTTTGCGTTAAAATAATCTAAAATAAAACAATATAATATATATAAATGTTAAGCATCATTCAAAATATTCCAAATATTAATACATATCCTCTAACATATGTATTTGAACATATGAAATTACAACATAAGCCAAATACTTTATGGTTAGAGTTTGGTGTAGCAAGTGGAAATACTATTAACTATATTTCAAAATTTACAAATGATAAAGTGTATGGGTTTGATAGTTTTGAAGGATTACCTGAAAAATGGCGCGATGGTTTTGATAAAGGCGCATTTAATAGAAACGGTGATTTACCACAAGTTAATAGCAACGTTGAATTGATAAAGGGTTGGTTTAATGAAACATTACTCAATTTTATACATACAAATAATAAAAAAGTTTCATTTATTCATATGGATGCTGACCTTTATAGTTCTACAAAATATATATTTGATGTATTGAAGGATTATATTGATACAGATTGTATTATTGTTTTTGATGAACTAGTAAATTATCCAGGTTTTGATGGAGATAAAGGAGAACTCAAAGCATTTTATGAATTTATTACAGAAAATAAAGTAGATTATGAATGGATTGGAATGAACGGAACACCTACTGGTATGTCTGGTTATTATCACGAAAATGTAGCATTAATTATTCATTCAATAAACTAATAAAATATGTGTATATAATTTAATTTTCTCATCTAAAGTGGGCGTTTTAAATGAGAAAAGGTCTAAATGTGAAAAGGTGTAATATTTTTTTGCAAATAGTATAATCATTTCTTTTAGTATTATGTTCAATACAATTATATTATATATTTTGTATATTTATAAATATAATGCATTTGGAAGCATCCGAATTTACACTCTTTGTAAAAAAGATACTAAGTGATTACTTTGTAAATAAAATAGTTCTAGATGTTGGTTCAGGAGATATTAATGGAAACAATAGACATTTATTTGAAAATTGCAAATATGAAGGAAATGATGTTATAGAAGCAAATAATGTCACTATTGTGTCAAAAACTAAAGACCTGCCATTGGAGGATAATACATTTGATACAATTATATCTACAGAATGTTTTGAACATGACCCGGAATACAAAGACTCTTTTAGTAAAATTTATAAAATGTTAAAACCAAATGGATTGTTTTGTTTTACATGTGCTGGATGGGGTAGACCAGAACACGGTACAAGAAAAACAACACCTCACGATAGTTTAGGAACTATTGGTAATAAAGATGACATGATAGATTATTATAAAAATTTAACAATTTATGATGTTAATGAAGTATTAGATTTACATAATAATTTTATTGTTTGGGATAGTTACTATAATTCAAAATCTAATGACTTGTATTTTGTTGGAATTAAAAAAGGTGATTCAACTGTTTCTAATTTAGAAAAATATATAAACGAGTATGTTGTAAATACAACAGCAAAGATTACCAAATGATATGTGTTTTTATTTTCCCGTCACATCTACATCCAATGCATTAGTATTAGATATTTTGTACATTTGATAAGGTCTTGTCAAAATTGAGTTTATTGTAAAAGTAGGATTGTTATTATCATACCATTTGAAACCTAAATTACTTCTATTTGCAACTCCAATTGTATATTCTGACATATTTTCAACGCAGTGCCACCACCAAGAAGGATTAAACAATACATCTCCTTCTTCAAGTAAATATTCAAATTTTGGAATATGTCTTAATATAGATTTATCTTTAAAATAATTTAATTTAGACACTACAAAAATACCATTATTACTTAAAACGGCACTTAAATATGGTGAATAAACTGGATCAATAAATGTCCATTTTTTTTGTCCTTTTACATTGTAAAATATATTAGATTTCATAGCACAATGAAGTGTTGTTCCAGTACCTTTGGGACCAAAAAATAATTGGCTTGTATCAGCATACTCTATAGGTGTAATTTCATCCAGTTTTTTTAAATCCAAATCTTTTTGTAAAACTTTACAATCAATAAATATACTATGGAAATTATTGATATAAATTTGCTCTCCATTTTGAATCATATCACATGCATTAGAAAATCTAATATTTTCTAAAATTTTAACATCATTAAATTGATCAGTTAACATATCTTTTCCATTAGATTTAGTGAATCCTTTTACTAAATATTGACCACAATACTTTTTTAAATATTCAATATCCCATTTTTTTACACAAGGGAAATCTTTAATAAGACCTTTTATAACTAGAGGTGTTCTATAATTATTTGTATATTGTTGTATCAATTCGGTTTGATCGGCATTAATACTTGGAAGAAGATATGTATTATTTTTTTCTGGTAATTTATCATAATAATTATTCAAATTTTTTAATTTGTGATCGCAATAAGAATAATAAATATCATCTATAAAATTGGTTGGATTATCATGAAATTTATTTAATTCATCATGCTCTTTAATGGGAAAATCTTTACCTAAAAGATTTTTTATAAAAAATATTATAAAATAAACGTTAAAATACAATATTAAAAAAATTATGCAAAAAACTATTATATAAAACAATAAGGTTTTGTTATTTTTTTGTTTTTTCATTTATTATATAAAAATAAAATATTTAATATTTATAAAAATATTTTATTTGTTATTAAATTACACTAAGGTTAAGAGGTTTTGATACTTTAAGTTGCTATTTTTATTTCTATAACGGATACTTCTTTTTTTATATTGGACATAAAATTATATAATTTTTTTGGGTTATATTTTTTTAATGGAAAATAATCACAACTTAATTGTCTCCATTGTCCAGTTTGAATATCTGTATTATCTTTTGTTTGATTACAACAATTACACAACAAAATATATTTGAATTTTTTACATTCAATTAAATAATCTAAAAATGTGTAAATATTATCTAATGACCAATGCATTATAACATCTTTCAAAATACATAGTTCTCCATTTACAATATTTTCTTTACCATTGCAAAAATCTAAATGTATAAAAGAGTATTTTGGCAATGAGTAATGTTTTGAGTTATAATCTATCACTTTCTTATATGTGTCATAACCAGTATATGAAATATCTAAATTATCATATAGTAATTTTCCACATAAAAAATCTCCGCAACCTAAATCAACAATATTTTTAATCTTATTATCAGTAATAAATTTTTTCAAAAAAGGAACATAAGTATTTTTATTATATTGTAATGCACTTCCAGGTCCACTACTGCCATTATATTCAACATTATTATTATTTCCCCAACAGTTATTTTCATAAATATTTGTAAAAACTTGTTCCATTATATAATAATGGCAATATTATTATATAATACGTATGTTCACAATGGTTACATTTCCAAAGATATAAAAATATTTTTGATTTTTCAACATGAGTATTTTTATCTATTTTCTAGATTTTCTGTGTTTTCTAGATTTTCTGTGTTTTCTAGATTTTCTATGTTTTCTAGATTTCCTAGTTTTTTTATTTCGTCGCCCACCTCTATTTGCTTGCTGTTCTCGTTCTTGTCTTCTTCTTTCCATTTCCGCATGTCTCTCTGCTATTGCATCATCTTGTTCAATTCTATGTTGCATCTCTTTTGCACTAAGTGCTGATTCCCCTCTAGGCTCATAACTTTCTAAACGAGGATGGTCATTATCACTGTTATTTGACATTTTTATAATATAAACAAAGATTATTTTTTTATTTATCGCATTATATTTTATATACATCATATAAAGATTTCTCTCTAAATAAAATAACTGCGTTGTGTATATTATGGCACTTATTAAAGAATATTTTGAATTGTGTAATAAATATCAAAACGAATATGGTGAAAAAACTATTTTATTAATGCAAGTTGGTAGTTTTTACGAATGTTACGGTGTCAAGTGTTCAAATTTATTGGAAATCAAAAAAAGCAAAATAATGGATTTCTCTCAAATCTGCGAATTGAATGTTGTCGGTAAAAATACTTGCGTTGGTGAAGAAGACGTTGTTATGGCTGGATTTAAAGTTGAATTTCTTGAAAAATATTTGCGTAAAATTCAAGAAGCAGGTTATACATGTGTTGTTTACAAACAAGACGAGGCTGCAAAAAATACATCACGATCACTTGAAGGTATTTATTCACCTGGAACCTATTTTTCAAATGAATCAAATAATTTAACCAATAATTTAACTTGTATATGGATTGAATCAATTAACAATAAATTTACAAAAGGAAAGGTTGTTATTGTTGGTATGTCAAACGTGGATATATTTACTGGAAAAACAAATATTTTTGAATACAAGGAAAATTATATACGCAATCCAACTACATTTGATGAATTGGAACGCTTTATTTCCATTTATAACCCTAGTGAAGTTATTTTAATATCCAATTTAACCTCTGAAGAAAATGATGATATTATTAATTATGTAAATATTAGAACGAACTCAATTCATTTGATAAATACAACCCAAAATCATGAAAATATTGGTGAAACTCAAATGATGAAACGAGCAAAAAATTGTGAAAAACAAACATATCAAAAAGAAATACTGAATAAATTTTTCAAAATATCCGATTTTGATGTATTTTTTCAAAATTTCTACAACAACCCAATTGCTACACAAAGCTTTTGTTACTTATTAGATTTTGTTTACCAACACAATGAATATTTATTACATAAAATAGGTGAACCACATTTTGACAACTTTAGCGATAGACTAGTTTTAGCAAATCATTCATTAAAGCAATTAAACATTATTGATGATAACAATTACACAGGTAAATATTCATCTGTTTTGAAAATGTTAAATGCTTGTTTGACTCCTATGGGAAAACGTAAATTTATTCATAACTTTTTGAATCCAACAACAAACACAAGTTATCTAGAAAGAGAATATAATATTATTGATTATATGCTACGTAGTGAAAATTACGAAAAATACAATACATTTTTAAAAGAGCAATTAAATCAAATAAAAGATTTATCTAAATGGGAGAGACAGATATTTATTAAAAAAATTACTCCCAAGGCTTTTTATAATTTACACAAAAATATTAAAATCATACAATGTGTCTTTGAATTTGTAAAAAACGACGTTGTTATCATGGATTATTTGCAAAATATAAAAATTGATATATTTCATATTCAAAACTATTGTGAAAATATTTATAATTATATTGAAAAAAATATTAATTTGCACCTTGCAAAAGATTGTGACCAACAGGATAATTTTTATGTTAATTTCTTTAATTTCGGTATTGATAATCATCTAGATGAGAAAACAGAAATTATCAAGGATTCAGAGGATCAATTAGAATGTATTCGCTCCTATTTAACTACTATAATTAAAAATAAAGAAAAATCTAGTAAAACTAATACCGAATATGTAAAAATTCATGAAACTGAAAAAAATAATTATAATTTAATTACTACAAATCGGCGTTGCAAATTATTAGATGATGGATTACCAACAAACGAACAAAAGGTTCAATTGACATATGTATCTATATTACGAGAAAACAACAAAGATAATGAGAAACATTTTAATTTTACAATCATTAAAAAGGGATTTGAATATAATAAACAAAGTGCTTCTAATTGCTTTATCAATAATCCACAAATAAACAACATATGTAAAACAATTACATCTACTAAAATATTGATGAAAGAGTTGATTTCTCTCACCTTTAATAAATTTATTGAAAACTTTGGAGAACAATTGCAAATACAACTAGAACACATTATTGATTTCATTACTATTATTGATATGTTGTATGCAAAATCGTATATTAGTAAAAAATATAATTATTGTAAACCGACTATTATAAAACAACAGAATGATGCAACTAGTCAAAAATCTTTTATTGAAGCAAAGAATCTTCGTCATTGTTTAATAGAACATTTACAGACAAATGAATATTATGTAACAAACGATATTACCTTAGGAAATGATATAACTGATGGTATCTTATTATATGGAACAAACGCAGTTGGAAAAACAAGCTTGATTCGCGCAATTGGCATTTCAGTAATAATGGCACAATCTGGATTATTTGTTCCTTGTAGTGAATTCAATTTTGTTCCTTATAAATATATTTTTACACGTATTTTAGGGAATGATAATTTGTTCAAAGGTCTCTCTACATTTGCGGTTGAAATGTCTGAATTGCGAACAATTTTACGTAGCGCAAATGAAAATAGTTTAATACTAGGCGACGAGCTGTGTTCAGGTACGGAAATTGCCTCAGCAATAAGTATTTTTGTAGCAGGTATTCAAAAAATGAGTGAATGTAGAAGCAGTTATATTTTTGCTACTCATTTGCACGAGATAGTAAATTATGATGAAATTACATGTATTGAGAATTTAAAAATAAAACATATGTCAGTTATATATGATAAAGAAAATGACTGTCTTGTTTATGATCGTAAATTAAAAGACGGGCCTGGTAATTGTATGTATGGTCTTGAAGTATGTAAATCATTGGCGTTACCTTTGGAATTTATGGAAAATGCTTATAATATTCGCATGAAATACAATAAAGAAACAGGAAGTATTCTTTCTCTCAAAGAGTCCCATTTTAATTCAAAAAAAATAATGGGGCTTTGCGAAAATTGTGGTATTCGTATTGGAACAGAAGTTCATCATTTGCAACATCAATCAGCTGCAGATAGTGATGGTTTTATAAATCATAATGGATATAAAATACATAAAAATAATCCAGCGAATTTGGTAACATTATGCGAAACTTGTCATGATGGTTTTCATTTAGGAAATGATATAGGTGTTGATACTGATATTAGCGTTTTAAGTGAATTAAGTGATATAAGTAGTGGTAAAATCAAAAGACAACACAAGAAAGTGAAAACTACAAAAGGAATCAAGATACAACACATCTAACGGTCTCTTGTTTTACAGATATTTATGCACATGAGCATATAAAATCTTTACATTTTCACACATAAGTTGTAAATCAATTTTTCTATCATGTTCTTCTACCGAATCTATTTTGCATTGTAGTTTACGTATCAATCTTTCTAGCGATTTTTTGTAAGAATAAATTTTATCAGGCATATCACCTTTTGCTTTTCCTAAAACTATCAACCCTAGTTGTTCAAACATTACAGTATACCATTTTTGAAAACCATATGTACTAACAGGATTAGCACATTTTTCATAAATTTTTTTTGTTCTATTTTTGTGAGATTTACCATTACTTCTGTTTGCTTTAGTTTTTGGCATTTATTATAAAATACAAGCAGATTATTTTATTTTTTTTATAATAATTAAAATAATTTTTTCTAAATTTATACCAGGTAATTATTTATGACGTCTAGTTTTTGACATAGTTTTACTTTTAATTACATGAACACCCTTTTTAATCCCTTTTAATCCAAAATCAAGACCTGATATAACCGATTTATAAATTACTCCTAAACCTTTTTCTACAGCTGGTTTAGACTTCATTGTAATATTTTTTACATTTGATCCTACTTTTTTTAATCCTGATGCAACTATAGGAATAGCTCTAGTTGTTCTTCTTTTTAAATTTTTAAAAAATCCTATCTTGGTTTTTTTATGATAATTTTTACGCGATCTATTTTTGGTCATGTTATAAAATATATAAATATTTTTATAAATATTTATATAAAAAAATGATTTAATTAATAAAAAATATAAGAATAGTATAATTAATAAATATATAGAAATGATTATTCCTATTAAATGTTTTACCTGCGGTATGGTTCTTGCTGATAAATATAGATTTTATACAGAAGAAGTGCGTAAAAGAAAATTAGCTAAATCAATGGATGTTGAAAAAGTTTTATATTTAACAAAAGAATTTCACGATAAAACTCCAGAAGGCGAAGTTTTAGATGAATTAAATATGATAAAAATGTGTTGTCGTAGACATTTTCTAACACATGTGGATATTGAGTAAATAAAAAATATTATTATAATATATAAATTATTTATAGACAAAATGCAAAATCATTATAAAGGAAAAAAGAAAAACACAACAAAAAAACATAAACAACAAAAATTGTACAAAATGAGAGGTTGTTCTATTAAATCAAGGCGTAATTATTTAGGAGGAAATAATACGTCAGTAATAGCAGCCCCACAAAAAGTATTAGGTGCTGATTTTAGTTTAGCATATCCATATACTGGTCCTGTTGTACGAAATGATGCTTTGGCGTATAATGGAAAAGGAGGATACCGATGCGATAATCCATTGTTTCCTGCGCCTTCAAATCTAGCAGTTGTTACAACTTCTAACGTAAATGGTGCAAACCCATTGTATCCTAATACAGGACCACCTTTTAATGGATTTAATTTTTTAAACCCAGTTAATCAACAAAGAGGAGGAGGTTGCGGTTGTGGATTACCATTTATGAATGGAGGTTCTAGAAATAGTCAAAAACATCGCGATGGTTGTAAATGTAGCTCATGTAAATTGAATAAAAAGGCTATCATGAAAGGTGGTGGTGGATGCAGCACAAGTAATAATGGTATTCCATATCCAAATGGGTTAGTTGGCGCGCCATTTCAAAATCCAACTAATTTACCAGGCGCTAATGGTATTGGAGGTGATGCTAATTATTATTCAAATAATACATATAATAATGATGTTTCTAGACAAATGATAGATGTTGGTGCAAATCCGCCATTTTTAGGTTTTAAAGGAGGTAGTAAAAATAAACAAAAATTATCTCATAGTAAAAAAAATAAAAAACAACATGGAGGTACATTATCTAATTTTTTAGGACAGGATTTAATTAATTTAGGAAGACAGCTTGGTCATGGTGCAGGTAGCGCGTTTAATGCTTTAAATGGCGTTCATGCTTCAAGCAACCCATTACCTTGGAAAGATCAATTAATTGCAAAACATTAAATTTTTTTCTGATATTAATTCATATAATGGCTTTTCCAAAAAGTATTAAGGAGTTGTGCATGCCGGCAATGGTATATTTTGTTTTATCTATTTTAACTATTTTAATAGTTTTAATTCAAAATTTAGGCAATACAAATAGATATAAAATAGGTAATTATTCATGTCGTGTAACTAATACTACATTATTATTTATTGTTAAAATAATTTATGTGCTATTCTGGACATATGTTTTAAATTTAATATGTAAAGATGGTCATAAGGAGTTATCATGGATATTATTATTTTTACCATTTTTTGTATTTGTATCAATGGTAATATTTTTTATGTTATTGCAGCTATAATTTAATGTAAGATCATTCTATTTATAATATTATATTATTATAAATAGAATTACAATAATATAATGAAAAATGGATTTGCATATAAAAAAAATGGATGGAAATACATATTTATAAAAGGTAGCCCAAAAGAACGTGGTTATGAGTATGGTGTTGCATGTGCAAAAGACTTTGTTGAAATTCAAAAAATGTTACAGTTTTTTATGTATGAATCTTATGGAAAAACATGGGATTTTTTTATAGAAAAAATTGCACTTGAATTCAAAGAAATGACAAAAAATGATTTTAATGAACTCTATCAAGAAATGGAAGGTATTGCAGAAGGATGTAATGCAAATGGATGTAAGACTACTCTTGATGAAATCATTGCATGGAATTTTTATATGTCAATCCCTTATTGGTACCCATCTTGGGTTGAAACAGATGAGAATCACGATGGTTCAAAACCAAAAAAAAACGCGTCTGGGCCAAGAGAAGGTGGTGGTGCAAAGGATCATTGTAGTGCTTTTATTGCTGTAGGTCAAGATTGGACCGAAGACGGAAAAATAGTAGTAGCTCACAATTCTTTTACTGATTACATTGATGGTCAATATTCCAATATCGTGCTTGATATAATGCCTGAAAACGGTTATCGTATTATTATGCAAACTAGTCCATGTTGGATATGGAGTGGAACTGATTTTTTTGTTACCTCAAAAGGAATTATTGGAACAGAAACCACAATTGGTGGATTTTTACCATATGTTAAAAAATACCCTATTGGTTATCGTATTCGTAAAGCTATGCAATATGGTGAAACTTTAGATGATTATGTTAAAATATTGTTAGAAGGTAATTCCGGTGATTATGCAAACTCTTGGTTATTTGGTGATACAAATACAAATGAAATAATGAGATTAGAATTAGGATTACAATTTCATAATGTAGAGAGAACAAAAAATGGTTATTTCATTGGGTTTAATGCAACATATGACTCTCAAATAAGAAATATAGAATGTATTAATTCCGGTTTTTACGATATTCGCAGACATCAAGGAGCAAGATATGTACGGTTAAGTGAATTAATGGATGAAAATAAAGGTAAATTAAATGTAGAAATAGCAAAAAAAATTATTGCTGATCATTATGATGTTTATTTACAGAAAGAAAATAAATGTTCCAGAACGGTTTGTTCTCATTATGATTTAGATCCTAGAGAATATATGTCAGCACCTGGTAGACCATTGCCATTTGCGCCTCATGGAGCAGTGGATGGTTTTGTGTGTGATTCTAAAATGGCTAAAGAAATGACTATTTGTGGTAGATATGGTAATTCTTGTGGGACACCATTCATTAAAGACGACTTTATAAAAAAAAATAGACAATATGAAATTTTTGGTCCATATTTGAAAGATAGGCCTTCTGAAGAATGGACACTTTTATCTAGTAGTACAAATGAAAAAGAAAACGAACTACAAGAAGGAGGTACAAAAAAAAAATACAAGGCGAAATTTAGATTAACCCGTCGTAGCAAAAATAAACATCAAAAACATAGAACGCTAAAAATGCATAAAAAATAAAGCATAATGTTTTTTAAAATACAAATATACAATTATAGTGAAATTATTATATTGTGAAATTATGATTAAATAATATAATAATAATATAAAATATAAATTATAAATCAAGATATGGATAACAAAGATAAAATATCATGGAAAATTATTGATAAATATTTTAATGATAATCCAAATAATTTAGTAGCACATCATTTAGAATCTTATAATGATTTTTTTAATCATGGCATTAATCGTATTTTTCGTGAAAACAATCCAATAAGATTCATTGAGAGAGAAGATGAAACCGATGGTGCCAGTAAAAGAAATGAATGTCTTTTATATTTAGGTGGAAAAGAAGGTACAAAAATTTATTTTGGTAAACCAATTATTTACGATGATAATCATGCTCATTATATGTATCCTAATGATGCTAGATTAAGAAATATGACTTATGGCACAACAATTCATTATGATGTTGAAGTAGATTTTATTTATTATAAAGGAGATGAAAAAAAAGAACATTCTATTACCTTAAATAAAATATACCTAGGACGTTTTCCTATTATGTTACAATCTGATCTCTGTATTTTAAAATCATTGAACAGAGACGTTAGATTTAATATGGGCGAATGTAAAAATGATTACGGAGGATATTTTATTATTGATGGGAAAGAAAAAGTAGTTATTCCTCAAGAAAAATTTGCCGACAATATGCTTTATATTAGAAAAAATAAAGATGATGATAATTATAGTCATTCTGCTGAAATTAGATCTGTTTCTGAGGATGCTTCAAAGCCTATTCGTACTACTGCTGTTAAAATTGTTGCTCCATCGCCATCCTTATCTAATAATCAAATTGTAGTAGCTGTACCAAATGTAAGAAAACCGGTTCCTCTTTTTATTTTAATGAGAGCACTTGGTGTAATATCTGATAAAGAAATTATTAAAACATGCTTATTAGATATAGACAAAAATAAAGATTATATTGATTTATTTATACCTTCAGTCCATGACGCAAACAAAATTTTTAACCAAGAAACTGCATTGAAATATATTGCTACTTTTACAAAAAGAGGAACTGTATCTAGTGTTATTGAAATATTAACTGATTATTTTTTGCCACATATTGGAGAAGTAAATTTTTTAGACAAGGCATTTTTTGTTGGTTATATGGTTTATAAATTATTAAAAGTATATACATTACAGGAAAAACCAACCGATAGAGATAATTTTCGTTTTAAAAGAATAGAATTAACTGGTTCATTAATATACGATTTATTTCGTGAATATTTTTTAATACAGAAAAGAAGTATTTCAACAAAAATAGACAAAGAATATTATTATCACAAAGGTGGATATAAGGATACAGATGAATTAGTTGAAGACTCTGCATCACATGAAATAAATAAATATAAAAATAGTGATAACTTTATTGGTTTAATTGAAACAAATTTTAAAGAGTTTTTCAAGGATAGAGAAGTTGAGTTGGGATTCAAAAAAGCGTTTAAAGGAAATTGGGGATCAGAGTCACACACTAAACGTTTGGGAGTTGTACAAGATTTGAATAGATTAAGTTATTATACATTTATATCTCATTTAAGAAAAATTAACTTACCACTAGATGCAAGTGCAAAAGTAGTTGGTCCACGTTTATTGAATAGTTCTCAATGGGGTTTGATTGATCCTATAGATACTCCAGATGGCGGAAATATTGGCCTACATAAACATTTAGCAATTTCAACTCATATTAGCAGCGGTAGTTCTTCAGCACCATTGATTTATTGGCTGCGAAAAAATACACCATTAAAATTAATATTGGAATGTCATACTGAATATTTGGCAAATAGCACAAAAGTTTTAGTAAATGGCAATTGGATTGGTGTTGTTGACAAGCCTATTAATACTGAAACCAATTCAGCTAATAAGAATAATATAGGTGACATGGGATTAGTTGAACTTTTAAAATTGTACAGAAGAAATGGTATTATTCCAATATTTACCAGTATTGCGTTTGATTATGAACATAATGAAATTACTATTTATACAGACGCAGGAAGATTAACACGCCCTGTTTATTATATTGATAACAGCGAAAAAAGTTACGATAGAAAAGATGTTCTTGAATTAATTCAAGAGGAAAAACTTTCATGGCAACAAATAGTAAGTGGTTTTAAAAAAAAAGAGGATGAATTATTTAATTTTAAATCCAATAAGGTTTATGAAATAAATGAATTGTATAGTGACTTACAAATAGAAAGTATAAAACAAATGAGTGGTGAAGTGTATAATACATTACAAAAATACAAATCTATTATTGATTATTTAGATACTGCTGAAGAAGAATCGGCGCTTATTGCAAATCAAAGTGATGATAATAAAAAAAATAAATATTATACACATGTTGAAATTGATCCTTCGTTAATATTAGGTGTTATGGGAAATCTTATTATTTATCCAGAACATAATCCTGTAACACGTAATTCATTTTCATGTGGTCAAAGTAAACAAGCTGTTTCTATGTATCATACGAATTATCAAATGCGTATTGATAAAATGGGAGTTGTATTAAATTATGGACAAATACCTCTTATTAAATCTAGATATTTAGAATACATTAATAATGAAGAAATACCATATGGTGTAAATGCAATTGTCGCTATTATGTGTTACAGTGGATATAATGTAGAAGATGCAATTCTTATTAATGAAGGAGCCATACAAAGAGGCATTTTTAGGACAACATATTATTCCATGTATGAAGCACGAGAAGAAAGTTCCAAGGTTTCTGGTATGGTTAATTCACGTTTTGCTAATATTGAAAAAAATAATGTTGTCAAAATAAAACCAGGTTATGATTATAGTTTATTAGATGATCATGGTATGATCAAAGAAAATACACCATTAAATGATAAAATTGTACTTATTGGAAAAATTACAAGTGATATGGAAAACAAGGATAGGTTTGTAGATGATTCTGTTAAACCTAAGAAGGGCCAACTAGGTTTTGTTGATAAATCTTTTATTACACAAGGGGAAGAAGGATTCAATATTGCAAAAGTAAGAATACGCGAAGAAAGAATACCCGCTATTGGTGACAAAATGGCTTCAAGGGCAGGACAAAAAGGAACTTTAGGTCTCATTATTCCTGAGGAAGATATGCCGTTTACCGCTGATGGTATTCGTCCAGATCTCATTATTAATCCACATGCAATACCGTCTCGTATGACAATTGGACAAATAGTTGAATCTTTGTTTGGAAAAGTTTGCACAAGTTATGGCGCTTTTGGTGATTGTACTGCATTTCAAGTAAAAGGTTCCAATTATTCTACTTATGCACCTTTTTTGGTAAAGGCTGGGTTCAATTCTACAGGTAATCAAATTTTATATAATGGTATGAGCGGAGAGCAAATTCAAAGTGATATTTATATAGGACCAACCTATTATATGCGTTTAAAACATATGGTAAAAGATAAAATTAATTATCGTGCTACTGGTCCCAGAACCAACTTAACACGACAAACAGTTCAAGGAAGAGCTAATGACGGTGGATTGCGAATTGGTGAAATGGAACGCGATGGTGTTTTGGCTCACGGTATGTCATATTTCTTAAATGAATCTTTCATGATAAGGGGTGATGAATATTACATGGCTATTTGTAATAAAACCGGCGCTATTGCAATTTATAATGAAGTCAAGAATTTATTTTTGAGTCCTTTTGCCGATGGTCCTGTCAAATTTCATACAAATCCTGACGGATCAATGAATGTCCAAAATATATCAAAATTTGGTAGATCTTTCAGTCTTCTTAGAATCCCTTACTCATTCAAATTATTAATACAAGAATTACAAACTATGAATATTCAAATGCGAATTGTAACAGATGAAAATATAGATCAAATGTTAAGTTTATCTTATTCCAATAATATTGATAAATTGCTTAATAACACAGACGCTAATAATGCGTTTGAAGAAGATGACTTTACAAAATTAAATAATAATTTGAAAATGAATATTATAAAATTAAAATCAGTTATTAAAAATAATTTGACGAGAGAAACCCCAAATGTTGAATTAAATCAATTAGAAAATACAATTAATGATACTGTTATAGAAGATAATAACTTACCAAATATTCCTATTGATATAAAACCACTGGATTCATCTGTATCCACACCTTCTGAAGAAAGTATTCCATATGCACCTGGATCACCAGCATATGAGAGTAATAGCGGAGAAAATATGCCTGGTTCATCGTCACCTTTTGTTCCAGATATGGAAATGGCCAATACTCCCATATTAATTAAAAAACCTACACAAGAAGTAATTCAACCATTTGAACAACCATCATTTTTACCAATGACTCCTTCTATTAGTCCGCCGACAACAGAAGAAAAAACTATTTTGGAAGTTGAAGAAGAAAAAAAAGACATTGGAGAAAATGTTGAAAAAGAAGGAAATGACGGTTCACAAACAAATAGTAGTGCTGGTAATGAAATGAAACAAATTGTCATATCTACAGATAATGAAAGTGATAAAAATACAAATTCAAGTGATACAAAAAAAATCAATTTATAAAAAAAATGAAATAATATAAATATAAAATTATTTATTTATATAATTAAAATGCAAGGTCAAAATCATAGTAGTTTAATTTCATCTGTTTATAAAGCAAGAAAGACTATTCTTGAGTTAATGGATAAACAAGGGTATAATGTTGATGATTATTCCAATTTTAGTATCAATGAAGTCAATTCAATGAAGCAAAACAATCAATTGGATATTCTTCTTGAGAAAAAACAAAATGATTCAGGATATATGAAACGAAAACACAAAATATATATTCGTTTTTATTTAACAAAAATGATTCGTCCTGCTAATATTCAAGAAATGATTGACGATTTGTTTAATTTAGAAGAAGTATTAACAAAAGATGACACTCTTTTTATAATTAGTAAAGATGAAATGAATGAAACCATTATAAGTGAATTAAAACACATTTGGGAAAAAGATGGTATCTTTATTGTTATTGAAAATATTAAAAGATTACAATTTAATATATTAAAACATATTTTAGTTCCTGAACATATTATTATTGATGATAAAGAAGTAGAAGATGTTATGAAAAGATACAATATCAAACATAAAATGGAATTTCCAGATATTTCACGTTTTGATCCAGTAGCTCGTGTTATAGGATTAAGACCAGGTGATGTATGTAAAATTATTAGACCTAGTAAAACTGCAATAAAAACAGAATATTATCGTGTTTGTATATAAAAATATTTATTTAGTAATTATATAATAATTATGAATTTTGAAAAACCCTTTGAAAATAAATTTACTATATACAGTAAAAGTGGCTGTATTAATTGTAGAAAAGTAAAAGATTTATTAAAAACAGGTAATTTTGAATATGAAATTATTGATTGCGATGACTACATATTAGAAGATAAAGAAAATTTTTTATCGTTTATTCAAAGTTATGCAATAAATGAATGGAAATCATTTCCAATGGTTTTTTATGATGAAAAATTTATTGGAGGTTTGAATGAAACGCAAAATTATTTGGAAACATTAAAAAACCACACTTTAGATTTTACCAATGATAATTTTTAATTTGGGTAATAAATAATATATAGTTGTTTATAAAAATCATTATATATTATAATTATAATATATGGGAAGTAATAATAATTTTCAAACAGACAACGCATTTAAAGATATGATTCAACCATTTGAATTACAAAATAAAGTAATTACTCTTCAAGAAAAATTACCATCTATTTTAGAAGATTTTAAAAAATATTATGTATTCTATAATAAAAATCCGACATACAGCGAATACCAAACAATTTATCAAAATATAGTAAGCAATATTAATTCTCTTGCTAGTGATTTGATTTCAATATCTACTGAGACAGAGAAAAATGTACAAACTATAAGTGACGTATTAATAAAAATTAATACGTTAATAGAAAATGAAAAAAATAAAAATAACGAATTAAAATCTATTGAAAGTAATATTAACAATCAATACAATGGTTCTAAAATAATGGTTTATGAATATAAACAAATTTACAATGAAAATTATATTAAAAACATTTTTATGTTTTTTGGAATTATTATAAGCGGAACCATATTAATTAAAGTATTCACAAAAAAGGTTGCACAGGTTTAAATTTACTTTTTTTAAATTAATTTAAAACTTTGCATTATAATAATTATAATAATTAAAGTGTTCTAAATTATTATAATGCTGAATTTCCCTTTTAAAACTTATAACGATCATTTTATTTTAGATAAAAATTTACAAGATTATATTAAAAAAAAAAATATTAATTCTTTTAATAAATTTACAGAACGAAATAAACGAAATGAGCAAAATAAATTGAAACAATATTTTACTAATTACACTAGTTATTTACTAAATTTTTCAAATATAAAAAATGATGAAGAATTTGAGAATCATGATTATCGTTGTGATTTTTGTGAGTTGTCTTCATGTTATCATTGTTCTAATAACAATAATAATGATAATAGTAATAACCATAATAGCAAACTATATATTTTAATTGGAGGAACATCTACTATTATAGGGCTAGGTGTTTCCTTTTTTTGTTATAAATATTTTTTATTATTATTATATAAATATAATATAAAAAATGTCTAACAAATCTCAAAATAATGTTAATTCAATGATATTAAATTTAGAAAGTTTAATAAAACAATATGATACTCTTTTAATTCAATACAACCAAGTTCAAAGTGATTATATTAATTATTTACAAAGAAATCCACACTCAACATTAGATAATGGAACGAACAATTCCCATTTAATCACTAGTAAAAACAATGCATTTTGGGGAACTGCTGGAATATCAAGTAGACGTGTTTCAAATGTAGAACAATGTTCCGCATTGTGCAGCACAACACCAGGATGTAGTGGAGCAACTTATAATATTACAAATAATAGTAATCAAAATAATTGTTGGTTGAGGAGTGGTGAGGGAATGGTAATTGCTGGAACCAGTGATCAATATGCAATAATTCCAGAATCAAAAAATTATTTATTAACTTTACAAACATTGAATTCACAATTAATGGATATAAATAATAAAATCTTAATTATTTTTAGAAATAATGAGAATATTTCTTCAACTCTAGATAAAGAAAGATTTAAAAAATATAATCTATTAAAACAAAATTATGGAAAATTAGAAGAAGAACGTGTGAATATATTAAATAAATTAATGGATCATCAAACCATAGAAGAAAAAAAAACTCAAAGTGAATTAATTGTTACAAAAAATTATTATAATTATGTATTATTATTATTTATTGTATTGTTATGTTTTTTGATTCTTAGTAAAACAATTATCAATTCTGTTAATCAAGATGGACAAACCACAAATAGTAGTTTTGAATCTATAATTTTGGTAATACTAATTTCAATTATTTTAATTTTGTTTTTTACTTATTTTTATAAGACATTTAGATAAATTATTGTATTCATTTATATTATATATGAATACAACAACAAATAATAATAATAATGAAAAAACAAAAAAAAAGGATAGGAAAAAAATAACTGATCCGTCTCTCTATCAAGGTTATAAATTTACACAATATCAAGAAAAATTTAAAGCAACTGAACCAGTAACTACCCTTATTAGAGAGGAATTTACTGGTAATAGTAGTAGTAATTCAAATGCAACTATTGATAATTTAAAAAAGGAATATGATAAAACTTTGAATGAATATAATGATACGTTAACTAAGTACAATGAATTAACAAAGCAACTACAAGTCTCATCAACTGACTATGTACAACGCATAAATCCAAAAAATCAATATTTAAACAAGGTTATACGCTTCCCTTCAGGACAGTTGTACTATGTAACAAATCAAGGTGTTGCAAAATATATACCTGATCCTACAATTTTAAAAAGTATATCAGGAAAAAATGGTTGCCCAAATACATCTAGTGATTACATTAATATTACTATTCCATGGTTAAATGAATATAGTATTGAAGGAACTCAAATACCTACAAATCCACCATTAATTATTGGGAAGAACATGAAAGCAAATGAGAGTTGCGGACATGAGGGTTCAAATGTATTTGTAAATACAATGTTGTCATCAAAACCAACTCCTACATATGTTGGCTGTTATCAAGATGATGAAAAAAAACCTAGTATGACATTTATTGGAAAAAAATATACTTTTGAAGGTAGTATTATAAACGGTAATTTTAGTCAACCTGCTATTGCAAACAACTCTTATCAATATATAATTAGTACAAGCAAAGTTCCCGGTTGGAATTTTAATTCTGCATGTTTATTAAATAATTCAAGTGCTTGGGTATATCCAATTCCTTATCCAAACGGTAATCAGTGTGTTTCTCTTCAACAAACCGCTAGTATATCTCAAACACTCAATTTGAAGCCAGGTAATTATACATTGACTTTTTATTCTGTAGGAAGAAATTGCTGTGACAATTCTAGACAAAGTAATCCTGTTAATATTCAACTTAATGGAAAGACTTTTTATTCTGTTCAACCTCCTATAAATCAATGGACAAAATATTCTACAACTTTCAATGTTACCACTAACGGAAACAATGAAATAAAATTTCTAGGAACATGGACGGCAGGCGATCGTTCTACAGCTTTTCAAAATATATCCATTTCTGGTAGTGATAGTAGAGATTTATATAGTTATACTGCTTGTGAAGATGCTGCTATTTTAGGAGGGTATCAATACTTTGCTTTACAGAATACTAATTCTTCTACAGCATTAGGTTACTGTGCGGTGAGTAATGATATTAAAGCAGTGCAGAAAAATGGTCTTAGTTACGTGTTTGTTCCATTATGGTCGTCAAATACTGCAGGTAAACCTACTACATATGCAGTTCTAACCAAAAATAGTACATTGAACGTTTGTGATTCAAATGGTAATGTTTATTATACATCACCAAATGGTACAAATTGCAATCAAGTATATAGTACGTCTTGGGGTATTGATGCTCCAGGAAATGATATAATATATCTGCCACGAGTTCGTAGAGAAAATTGTGAGCAATATTGTACCAATATGCCAATTTGTGGTGGTTTTGCATGGAATAGAAGTACAGATAATTCATGTTGGATTAAACATGGTAAATTGACTAATACTAAAGGCCATAATCAAAGAATATTAATTAAGAAAACAGTAGATACAAATGCATGTATTTCTTTCCTTAATTTACAAAATGATGGTAATATGTGTATTGTAGGGAAAACTAAATCTAATGAAGTATTAAAAACTATATGGTGCACTTATACAAATGGCAGACAACAAGAACCAAATACAAATTATCCACTCGCAAAAAGTAAATATGGTATGCCTTTTATTAAAGATGGTCAAATATTGAGTAGAGGTGATTGGGTTGTCAGTGCCGATGGAAAATTAGTATTAATCATGCAAAATGATGGCAATTTAGTTTTGTATACTTTTAAATCAAATTGTGCAAAGGGTACTGGTGATAATAGTAAAAATATTTATGGAGGAAATTTAGCAAATGCTTTGTATGACATTGGGAAAGTTGGTATAAGGTCAAATATGGGACATCTTGCATATGTTGACGCGGATTCTCAAATACATGCATATCCTAGTTCAAATATAACTTACGCTAATACATATAGTTCAGTAATTCAAAATACAAATATTCAAGGAAATGATATTCCTGGTGCTGCCATGAGTAATATAACTGACATCACAAAATGTATGAATGCTTGTAATAAATATAATGATTGTAATGCGTTTGTCTATGACACAACGGGACCATATCCTGTATGTTTACCAAAAAAAATACCTGAAAATGATATTTTCTCACCAAATAAATTAATTTCAAATATTGGAACAACTACTTATTTACGAGATAAAAAAGTAACCAATCCTCCAATCGGTATTGATAATACAATAAACAACATTGATTCATTAACATATCAAAACTACGGTAACCAAGGAGGTATTATTCAAGAAAAATATGGTTTAGCAAAAATTATTTCTGATAACAAACAGCGTTTATCTCAGTTACAAAATAAATTAAATTTATTATCATCCCAATTAAATAATAATGTTAAAGACATACAAACTAATATTGTTAAACCTACTGAAGGTTTTGAAGGTATTCAAAAATTCAAAAATGACATTTTAAAATCTGTACAAACTAATCATAAAATAAGTGAATTAAAAAAAAATAATAGTGAAATAGACAACATTTTAAAAGATACTAATATAAAAACATTGCAACAAAATTATAATTACATGTTGTGGAGTATTTTAGCATTAGGAGTTGTTATAGTATCAATTAAAATTAAAGATACATAAGTGTGAATAAAATTATTGGATTAACTTGAAAAACAAAAATGAGTTTTTATAAATTTTATCTTTTAATAATATAATAATATTTATATTATATTATATGTCTTTTAATATTCCATCTAATATTCCTTCTAATGTTCCTTCTAATGTTCCTGTACCATCTAATGCTCCATCTAATAGTTCTTCGGCCATGTCTTCTAGTGTTCCTTTAGGTGTTTCTTCTATTCTTCCTTCATTTTCATCTTCTAGTGTTCCATCCAGTGTTCCTTCTAGTGCTCCTTCTGGGTTTCCATCCAGTGTTCCTTCTGGGCTTCCATCCAATGTCCCTTCTACTGCTCCTTCTGGGCTTCCATCCAGTGTTCCTTCTGGGCTTCCATCCAGTGGTCCTTCTGGGCTTCCATCCAGTGTTCCTTCTCGTCTTCCGTCCAGTGTCCCTTCTGTCAATCATCTTTCTAGCGACGCCCTTGAAAAACTTTTAACAGACATTAAATCACTACAAATTATTGAAAAAGAATTATTTGATACTTTAGAAATAAATAATACGAATTTAACAAGTGATCAATACAATAAAATTATTATTAAAATTAATTCAATTTCACAAATGCGTATAAATTTATATCAAACATTACGTAATGTTAATCTTTACTATAAAGATGGAGTACTTAATTCTCAAGAAGCATTACAACAACAAGCATTCGCTCTTAGAATTGTTGAAAAACAACTTAATGAATCAAAAAAAAAATTAAAACACTTAGAATTGGAAAAAAACAATAAAATTCGCCTTATAGAAATTAATGACTATTATGGAGAAAAATACAACGAACACACACTTTTAATGAAATACATTATTTATATGTTAGTTCCTATTATCATAATTTCTTTTTTATTCAATAAAGGATTATTACCAAAGTTAATTTTTTACGTTTTATTAGTTATAATATCAATAATTGGTTCAATGTTTATTATTTATCGTTTATTATCCATATGGAATCGTGATAACATGAATTATCAATCTTATTTATGGAGCTTTAATATTAAAAATGCACCTAGTGTTAATAGTTCAGTTAGTATTAGTGATCCGTGGTTGTCGTCAGGACAAAATTTTGGAATGTGTTTGAACAATGATGGATCAGTACAATCAACAGGCTCATCTACAAAAGAATCATTTATAAACGATATATTTACAAAAAAAACTGATGTAAATAAAAAAGCTGATATTGTAATTGACAATGTAGTTATGCCAAGTAACTTTTAATAATAGTTTATTTTTTGTATTATATTATACTCTTATAATATAAGTATAATATAATTATAATGTCAAATTTGAACACCTTTGATTTCAATCAGTTCAATGCTTTAATTAAACAAGCAAATGAATCAATTAGTTGCGATGCAACATGTATGCAAAATCAAAAAAAAAAAGAATTAACTCAACGATATTTAGACGCAGAAACTAATGTAGTAAGTGCTCCTCAACAATTAACTACAACACTAAAAGACTTAATTACATTTACGCAGGGTGAAAATGGCTATAATACATATATTGATAAAGAATTGCAAAATAAAGCAGATACTATTATAAATACATTCAAAACCAAATTTAATAGTGACGCAAATACAGTTATATCAAATATAAAAAAATATGCAGGAATCCTACTTAATTTTAATAATATTTTTGATTTATATAAAAAATATAAGATAGAAAACGACGAATTGGAAAAAAAATTAAAAATAACGTCGTCTGATACATTAACAAATGATCGTAAATCTTATTATCAAGATGAAGGGTTAATTCGTATTAGAAATTATTATTACTTTTTTTTATTTGTTTACATATTTATTGTAGTTGTTTTTATATTATCTATGTTTTTAGTCAAAACCGACGTTAAAATAAGTATTCGTATTTTCATTTTATTTTTATTGATCATTTATCCTTTTGTGTGTTTGTGGTTGTTTCGTTTATTTGAATACGTAGTCAACAATATCATAGATTCCTTTCCTAAAAATATTTATAAGAATTTATAAAAATTTATAAACAAATATACGCGATCAATGAACTATTAAATTACAAAATTACTCGGGTCATATCGTGTTAAATTATTAGGTTGATATAACAATTTCATTGCTTGTTTCATTGTCATGTTAGGATGAATACTTTGTAATTGACGTATTTCATTATACATCATTGAATAAGCTGCTGATTTATCTAACTCCGTCCACCACAAATATTTGCAATTTTCTACATGTATAATAGTAGGGTTAGGTAAAACTCTAATAAAAGGCGAAAACCTCACTCTTTTTTCACTAAAATTTGGATTACAAAACATGATTTCACTATTAATTAAATATTTATTATTTATAGTGAAAAAAATATAATTTTTATTTCAATTATTTTTATTAAAATTATTTTATGTTATTTATACTACATTTTTACAAATCATCTATTTCATTAATATTGTCATCTGGATATAATATTTTGGCTCCATGCCATCCAGTTGGCTTATGGAAACCAAACTTTTTATCCATATACATATACAATTCTTCGCCTTTTGGCATTTTCTTATTATTACCCTGTTCTTGTGTAAACCAATACTTGAAATGATTTGCCAATTCTTGTTTCTTAATACGGTCTTTGGTATCGCCAGTTTTGATGATGTTTTCACTTACAAATGCAGCAATATGATCTTGACCAATTCTATATTTATTGGATGCGTTAAGAACATATTCACAATCAGGAACATTACCTTGTGTTTCAAATGCAATTTTGACAAGCATACTTGCAAATATAGGTGCAAATACTGGTATTTTATTTTTCAAGTCTTTGTCTTTCTTAAAAATATATGGTGTTTCATCGGTATGTGGTTCATCATCGTCAATAAATTTTGACACAAAATCGCATTTTCTAATTCTTCTCCATGTACCATCATCATTACTTTCAATGTCAAATAAATTATTTGTACATACTACAAGATTGAATTGCGGTTCAAAGGTCTCACTCTCTGAATAAAGAGCTCTTCCTTGAATTGGGTCACCGCCAGTAAGCTCTTTCATAATACCTTCATTCAATTTTACGCCTTTTGATGGTTCTTGCATCACTGCATATCTAATACCTTTCAATTGTATAATTTCTGAAGATGTTCCACCGATTGCATTACGTTTTTCTGTTACTAAAGTAATAGGAACTGTTCCTTTATAATCACCCAAAACAGCGGACATTACATCTGCTAAAATTGATTTACCATTACTACCGCTACCGTGATATACATTGAATGTTTGGTTTTTATTTGTTCCTATTAAACATGATGCAAGGTGATTCCACATATATTTATTCAGTTCTTGAATAGGAAATAATTTATCCATAAAATCATGAATTTGTGCAATAATTTCTGGATAACTTTCTGCTTGGAAAGGAACATAATTAATTCTTGTAGTCTTTGTAATGTAATCTTGCGGATAACCGTCACGGAATTCTTTGGTCTTGAAATCAATTACACCATTGTTAAAACATAATAGATGTTTATTTGTATCCATATTTTTAATAAATTCCTTATCATAAAACAACTCCATAGCTTCACGCATGATATTATTTTTATCATTGGTTTTTTTTAATTTTTGCATAATATCAGACATCACCTTCATTTTCTTTTTAATATATTCTGCACGATCATCGCTTTGATCATAATGATGATACTCATTTTCCATGTTCGTTCGTCGTATAGAATACAAATTATGAATATCTTTTGAAATCGCAAGACGTAAACTTAGACCTCTATCTGGTTCCCATCTGTGATTCTTGAAAATATACCATATTCCCTTTTTATCATAACTTACACAAACATATCTATCCTTGTATTTTTGAAACAATACTTGTGCTATGTCAAATTCTGTTTGAGATTCCAGTGTCTCCTCAATAAAATACTCAACTGTAGATTCTAATACTTTCTCGTATTCTTCAAACGCATCTTGCTTTGCCCAATACATGATTGATTTTTTTGTTACGCCCGTTTTCGTTGTGTTAAAATATTTCTTCCAGTCATTATATAAAGATGGAATTGTTGCATAATCAAAATCACTAGCTTTGCTTCTCAACATAATCCATGATAAAAACAACCTCTCGTCAGTATGTTTCAATGCAAATGCCACCTGTCTATTCAATAAATGTGATCCAGGTTCGTAATATTTCGCAGGTAATATTTGCGCATACATATGAGTTTCTTTCACTTCATATTCATTTGGTTTTAATCGTTTCAAAATTAAATCCATCGCTTTTGTCAATTTATCCTTATCAGTGATGTCATTAATTGAGATATAATCTTCGCCATCATTTTGATCATCATCTACAATAAGATTGATTTTGGTTTTGCTAGTAGCCGACGGCTTTTTTACAGCCTTACTATGTTTTGTCTCAAGACATTTATTATATTTATCTATTATTTTTGGATTCAATTCAAACGATGGAATCTGTGAATTTTGTGCTGACAGTTTATAGAAATTATTTTTCATATCAAAATCCTCTACTTTCATTTCATCCATCATGAATTCACCATCATTTTTGTCAAATGTTACAATATAATGACCTGTTAATTCATATGCCTCATTATCAGGTTTTCGTGAACCGAATAATTGCCAATTTGTAATTCCTTTACTTATGCCTTCATCCAAAACAGATTCCCAATTATTGATTAATGGTAATTCCCATACTTCTGGAAGCTTATCCATAATTTTTTCACGAAGCATAATTTGCAAAATATGGTCTACTTCTAAACAAATCATCATATGGATTCCATCTTTTGTTAAAGAGTTATCTGCCAGTCTATTTACATTAGGTTTTTCAAAAATGAAAATATCAAATGGTTTGTTTTCTTCAAATAAGAAATATTCCTTAAGTTCTTCTAAATATAAAACAACCATATCAAGAATATTTTCTTTGCTATGTTGCCTAGTTTCTACAACATGATTATAACGGAAATCAAAATCAACTAATAATGGACATTTTTTTTCTAACTGTTTTTCAGTTAGATATTCCTTCTTTTTTTTAACAAAAACATGATCATAATATAAACGGAAAAACTCTTGTAGGTTTTCTTGTGGTATTATGTAAGAACCACCATAAATATTTAAATCTTTTTTACCAATTCTAGTATGTGTAATAATTGTTGGTGCACTTGTTTTTTCAGTAACCTTAGCACTATGCTTTGACAAAAATTCGTTTAGATCTTTAAATTGTAACGTGGTCATTGTATTAACATTCATATAAATATGATATAATATAACGATATTTTTCTATTTCATTTTTTTATAATTCTAAAAAATAAAATATAAAAAAAATATATAAATACATTTTCAAATGTTAATTTTAAGAGAGAAATGAGTACATTTATATCAAAAGAAACAATCAATCGTTTATTGAATGATATAAAACAAATTATTAAAAATCCATTGACTGAAAATGGAATTTATTATATTCATGACGATAGTGACATTTTAAAAGGATATGCATTAATTTTAGGCCCAACCGATACACCATATTTTGGAGGAAATTATTTTTTTGAATTTAAATTTCCATATGACTATCCTCATAGTCCCCCAAAAGTAACCTACTGTACGAATGGTAATGGTATTAGATTTAATCCTAATTTATATAAATGTGGTAAGGTATGTGTGTCTTTATTGAATACTTGGAGTGGAGAACAATGGACATCGTGTCAAACTATTTCTACTGTATTATTAACATTATGTACATTATTGTGTAAAGATCCATTATTAAACGAACCAGGGGTTAATAAATATCATACTGAATTTGATAATTATACAAAAATTATTGAGTTTTCAAATATTGATATTGCTGTATGTGACATAATCAATAAAAAAGTAGGATCTTATCATCCATTTTTTGATGCCTTTTATCATATTGTAAGGGAAAATTTTCAAAAAAATTATGAAGCTTTAATAAATTTTATAGATGAAAAAACACAAGAAACTCCTTCTAGAGTTATAAAAGGTGGATTTTACAACATGACGGTTAACGTAGACTACATCAAATTGAAGGAAAAATTAATTGCTATACAAAAATAAATATATAACAATAAAATTGAAATAAAAAAATAACAAATTAATATAATATTATTATAAGATAATAAGAAATGCATTTTTGTAGTAATTGTGAAAATATGTATTATATTCGTATAAATGAAGATGATCCTAATAAATTAGTTTATTATTGTCGTCATTGTGGGAATGAAAATACGAATTTATCTATTGAAAATGTAACTGTATCTAAATTGCAAATAAAAAAAAGCGAACAATCATTTAATCATATTATAAATAAATATACAAAATTAGACCCAACATTGCCTAGAATCAACACCATATTGTGCCCTAATGTGGATTGTGAGACAAATACAAAAGATAAAGAACGTGAAATTATTTACATTAGATATGACGATACAAATATGAAATATGTTTATTTATGTTCATGTTGTGACACTGTGTGGAAAGCGAATGAGGAAAAGTAGATTATCCACCTTTAGAAAAGGTGGAGCCAAATCGTTTGCTATACTTTTTTGAAAAAGTATATTTTTCTAAAAGGTAAATTAGAATTTTGGTTTTATATTTTTTTACACCTTTTCTCATTTAAAACGCCCATTATTTTTATCTTCGCAAGGTTTTACGTTTTTGATAGTCTCTATAGCTTTTACGTATATGATCCTCTAAATCATGACGACACCATTCTCCACAAAAGTTGTATTTTTTCCATAATATATATTTTGAATATTGTTCGTCTGCGTAATTAAAGCAATTATTGCAATCTTTATCTTTCTCATTTCGCCAAACCCAATAGCGGTTTAATTCATCCATTAGTACATGCATTAATGGTCTATGTTGTACATTAAACTCACTTATCAAATCTTGTAAATGTTTCGGCAATAAAAGTAAATTCATTTGTTATATTATCCTTGATTATGTTAACAATATTGAATAAAATAACTATTCAATTTTTTTCTTATTTTTTCTATATATAAAATGGGCGTTTTAAATGAGAAAGGTGTAAAAGGTAAACTAGATTTTGGTTTTACCTTTTAAAAAAAGGTAAATCTAAATAAAATTGAAATAATTTAAATATATATATATAATATATTAAATATATATTATATAAAATGAGTGACAATGAAAATGACGATTATTCTGTTTCAGTTGGTGATAGTGACGGAGAAGAGGTTGGAACTTATAAAAACACAATTAATTTTGTAAAAAATAAAAAGGTAAATGCGCGACCTACAATAAGTAATTATGAGGATGATAATGATGATAATGATGATAACGGCGAAGATAATATTGATGAAGATGAAAATAAGAATGACGAAGATATTGAACTAGATGAAGATATTGAACTAGATGAAGATGACGATGATGATGACGATGATGATGAGGATGATGATGAGGATGATGATGAGGTTGAAGATGAGGATGAAGACTTATATGAAGACAATGCAGATGCTAATAATGACGAAGTTGACAATTCTAATTTTAAAACAAAAACTGGGGGTGCAAAAAAAGTAAAAAATAAAGCCAACCAAGATAAGAAGCAAAATACAATTTATCCAGATGTTGAAAATAATGATGATAACTACTATGATGATGACGATGAGTATCAAGATGACAACTATTTACAAAAATTTGATAAAGAAATTACCAAAAATTATATTATGAATTTTCATCCAGAATGTTTGAATCATAATTATGATGAAATTAAAGCATTATCTAAGGTTACCAGGGATGAATTTAATATTATAATAGATCCATTACACAAAACTGTACCATTTTTAACAAAATATGAAAAAACACGCATATTAGGACAAAGAGCCAAACAAATTGAATGTGGTGCAAAACCACTAGTAAAGGTTCCTGAAAATTTAATTGATAGTTATTTAATTGCTGAATTAGAACTAGAACAAAAAGCGATTCCATTTATAATAAGACGACCTATACCTAGTGGTGGTAGTGAATATTGGAATCTAAAAGATTTGGAAATGATTTCATTTTAATATCTTTTGATTTTTACATTGTTTTATATTTTTGTTGATATTTTTTTTATTAAATGAGAATAATTATATTTTTTATTAAAATGGTTTAAAATCATATTTATTTAATAAAATATAATGACCACTACTGCTATTGGCATTGATTTAGGCACAACATATTCCTGTGTAGGTGTTTGGCAAAATGATCATGTGGAAATTATTGCAAATGATCAAGGAAATAGAACTACGCCATCATATGTTTCATTTACTAGCGAAGAACGTCTTATTGGTGACGCAGCAAAATCGTCCGTTTCATCAAACCCTACAAATACTGTTTTTGACGCAAAACGATTAATTGGACATAAATTCAGTGACTCTAATGTTCAAACTGATATGAAGCATTTTACATACAATGTTATTGATAAAGAAAACAAACCTTATATTGAGGTTGACTATAAAGGTGAAAAAAAGGTGTTTGCTCCTGAGGAAATTAGTTCTATGGTTCTTTCAAAGATGAAGGAAATTGCTGAGGCATATTTGGGGAAGACAGTTACTGATGCAGTTATTACAGTTCCTGCATATTTTAATGACTCGCAAAGACAAGCCACTAAAGACGCTGGAACCATTGCAGGTTTAAATGTCCTTCGTATTATTAACGAACCAACTGCGGCAGCAATTGCATACGGTTTAGATAAGAAAAGTTCTACCGAGAAAAATGTTTTGATTTTTGATTGTGGAGGTAAAGTTCTGCTTCCTGTGGTATCAAACCCACCCATTTTATCATGTTAAATACATGATAAATGGAATCTGGTTAATTGCTGGAAACTCCTTAAGCTTTTCCTACCACAACATAATATGAAAATATAAGTGTGAAGGTTTGAAAAAGGTAAAAGATTGGACAATCAGCAGCCGAGCTTCTAAGTATTTATACCCATGAAGATTTATATAAGAAGAAGGTTCAACGACTAGGTTTTATAAACCCACGAATACCAGAATTTAATAAAAGTAATATTAATAATAAATTTAAATATAATCCAATTAATAATTATAGTAAAAAGTATGGAGAGCGTTAGAGAAGATATATTAAATTCCATTGTTGAAATTAAAAACAAAAATGATAATGTATCTATCCCAATTAATAAAAAAGAATTATTATTTGAAAGCAGTAAATATTCATCTATTAAAAATGATATTTGGCATGTTTATATCAATGCCATTAAAATTAAAAAAAATACGAATCTTATATTTTTTTATAAATGTTTACAGTGTCACAATATAAATAGTTGTGGTTCCACGCAAATTTTGAGAAAAATAAGACAATGTAAATCACAATGCTTTCAATGTAATAATATCAAATTGAATAATAGGGATAGACATAATGATAAATATAAATATAAAAACAAACAAAAAGAAGAAAAAGAAGAAAAAGAAGAAAACAACCCCCAGCAAAAAAGTCTACGTGAATTATATGAACAATCAAAAATAGAATTTGAGAAATATCCTGATCAATATAAAAATTCATATTTATTGTCACATTTATCTGTAAATGACTATAGCCGTATAAAACCCAACATAATTAGTTTTTCTAATGGAAAGCAAAATGAAATTGAGAATTACGAATATTGGCCTATTTATAAAGTGAATAATCAAATGAAATTTTCATATGTTATTTATGATAAAGTGAATGATACTATATTTAAAGCTCATCAGCCTATAATAAAATGTGATAATTGTGAAAAACCTTGGCGATGTAAATCATTGGAAGGTTTTAAAAATTGTTATAAATTTTTATGCTCAGAATGTAAATTGTGTAATCGTACGTTCAAAATAAGACCTACTAAAAATATCAATAATCAAATTATTACATATCAATCCAAATTAGAATTAAAATTTGTGGAATGGTGTGCTTCTAATAATTTAGTTGTTATTAATGGTCCTAACATAGATTACATTTTCAACAATAAAGGACATAAATATAGGGTTGATTTTCAAATTAATGATATTTTAATTGAAATTAAAGATTTTCATATATGGCATAAAAATCAAGTGGAAAGTGGAATATGGGATATAAAAATTAACGCAGTGGATAACTATATTATTAACAATGGATTAAGAAAATATTTTTTTATAACACCAAACAATTGGAAACAAATGATAAAAGAGATTTTGAATATTATGAATATTTAAATATTAATATTACAAGTAATTAAATAAGATATAGTCTGACCTCATATGAAATTATGAGAAATAGTGAATTAAATATCACTATACTAACAACAAATGTGGGAACATTTGACGTGTCAATTTTAACAATTGAAGATGCTATTTTTGAGGTAAAAGCCACTGCTGGAGATACTCATTTAGGTGGCGAGGATTTTGATAGTAGAATGGTAGAATATTTTATGGAAGAATTCAAAAGAAAGCATAAAAAGGATTTGATTGAAAGCAAAAAATCCGTACGTCGTTTAAGAACTGCATGTGAAAATGCAAAACGCACTTTATCTTCTTCTACTGTTGCTACTATTGAAATTGATAGTTTATTTGAAGGCGTTGATTTTAATACTAGTATTACAAGAGCTAAATTTGAAAATATATGTGAGGATTTATTTAGAAAAACAATGGATCCAGTAGAACAAGTATTACGTGATTCAAAATTATCAAAGAGCGAAATTCATGAAATCGTATTAGTTGGTGGTAGTACAAGAATACCTAAAATTCAACAGTTATTAACAGATTATTTTAATGGCAAAGAGCTATGTAAGTCTATTAACCCAGATGAATGCGTTGCATATGGTGCCGCTGTACAAGCAGCTATTTTAACTGGTTCAAAGGATGAAAAAATTTCAGAGCTTTTATTATTGGATGTTTGTCCATTAAGTCTAGGATTAGAAACAGCCGGTGGCGTTATGACAAAGATTATTAATAGAAATACCACGGTTCCGGCAAAGAAATCACAGATTTTTTCAACTTATGCAGACAATCAGCCAGGTGTATTGATTCAAGTGTTTGAAGGCGAACGTACTCTTACAAAAGATAACACTTTATTAGGTAAATTTCAGTTAGACGGTATTCCTCCAATGCCTAGAGGTATGCCACAGATTGAAGTAGTTTTTGACATTGATTCCAATGGTATTTTGAATGTATCTGCTTCTGAAAAATCATCTGGAAAATCAAATAAGATTGCTATTACTAATGATAAAGGAAGACTGAGTAAAGAAGAAATTGAGCGAATGGTTGCAGAAGCAGAAAAGTATAAAAATGAAGATGAAGAAATGCGTGAAAAAATTGATGCCAAGAACAATTTAGAAAGCCAGCTTTATCAAATCAAAAATGCAATGAATGGTGCTGAGTGTAAAATGAGTGATGATGATAAAAAAATAGTAAATGACAAAATATGTGAAATTGAAGAATGGTCATTTAACTCATCCTATCAAAAGAGCGATTATGAAGCAAAACAAAAAGAATTACAAGATCTTTTTACGAAAATGATGACAGCTAGTGGAGCCACAACCGCAGACTCTACTAAAATACCTGTACCAGAACAGGATAATTTTGAGCCAAAAATAGAAGAGATTGATTAAATTCTTTACGTATTTTTCTCATTTACAAGTCATAATTATTGGATTCACACATAAATAATGAAATTTTGTTATCAATACTTTTATTATTTTCTTGACATTTTATAAAATCATCTTTTGCTGAAATAACAATACATCTTTTTTTTGCTCGCGATATTGCAGTGTATACACTAGTTTTATCTATAATATACGATTGTCCTGGTTGCACAAAGAATACAACGTTATCATATTGACTGCCTTGAGCACTGTGGATCGTTGTACAATAATTTAATTTGAAATTTTCATATAATTCATTTATACCAATAGTCTCAGGGCTATCATTTGCACCACAATACCGTATAGTAATAAGTCTTCCATCAAAATCCAGGATACATGCTTCTTCACCATTTGCACGCATTTTTTCACTGCTATAATCATTTTCTGTTCTAATAATTTTATCTGAAATTTTAAAAATAATTCGGTTTTCAAATTTACTATTTGATGGTATAATACTACCATCAGGATTATAAATATCTTGAAGTAAATTATTGATTTCTACAGTATTAAATAAATATTTATCACTATTGAAATAAGTAATAAACCTAGAATTATCTTTGTTGAGTTGATTTGTTTGAATTAAATCTACTAATAGTTCTTTATTAATTTTACCATTTAAAATAAATTCCTTGATGCTTTGAAGACTCATAGAATCATCCTTGAATTTTGTGTTAGTAATTATATCTGTATGCATTTTTTTTATAGTATTTACTAATGAACCAGCATTCTGTCTTTTAATATTTGTCAATTTTGTGACATCAAAACAATTAGAATTTATTAAATTTTTCAAAACAGTTCCTGCTCCAATAGATGGTAATTGATTAACATCGCCTATTATTATTAATCTAGCATTAAAATATCTACATAGTTGTAATATTTCATAAAATATAAATGTATCTAACATGGATGTTTCATCTATGATAGCTAATTTTATTTTTAGATTTCTATATTTACATTTGTCTTTATCTTTACAATTACAAGTTGCAATATCTTTATGAATTTTAATATTTTGAAAAATATTGTATAGTACCTTATGGCAAGTTCCTGAAATTTTATCGTTATAATCGCTAGTCTCTAGACTTCTTTGCAGATTTAAAAATGCTAATCCTGTTGGGGCTAATAAAGCTATTGTTTTTGGATCTATGTATTTGTAAGGTTTTTCATCTTCATCATTGTCTTTATGGTCATCATCATATTGGTCGTTATTGTCATTATAATCATGGTCATCACGATTGTCGGGATTAAACTCATACTCACTAAAAGGATTATCACTATTGCTATTGGTAGTAGTTTTACTAATAGTTTCAGCAGTAGTGTTCTTCGTAAACAAATTACGTGAAGCCTCGGTAATACAACGAACAATTTCTGTTTTACCTGTACCAGGGTAGCCTGTTATTATAGATAACTTATTTTGAATACTTTTAATAACACTATTTTTCTGTTCTTCTTCTAAAGTATAGCTAAGTTTCTTTGTTAGAAATCTTTGTTTCTCTTCAAATTTGTTGATTTCGTTTTGAATATCTTCTGTAGGTATATCATATTTTATATCATAAAATAAATCCATTATTGTATCAGTCATTTCCCTTTCCATATCTAATAATTTTTGGGTTGTTTTGTATTCTTTACCTTCAATAATTTTATCAATAATAACATTATTTTCTATATAATTTAAATATTTTCCATCACTTTCATTTCTACTTTCGCAAAATTTTTTGAATTTATCAATATATTTAAATTTTCTTATATAAAATGTTTTTTCTTCATTAAATAAACAATATGTCCATTTTTCACATTTTGTTTTAAAATCTACTTGTAAATTAAATTCATTTGCTATTTTTTCAGCTTTATCAAAGCTGACTAGTTGTAATTCTTGTGTAATAAATTCAAATGGTCTTAGAGTTAACAAATGAATTTGAAAAGCAGGATTCTTTGTTTTTTTTAAAGTATTCTCTATTTTACTCAACTGATTGATAGTTAATTTGCACCGAATTAACAAGTCGTTCATAATATTTTCTAATTCAGAACAATCCAAGAATTGATAAGCACCTAAATATTTTTTGTTCAAATAGTTGATTGTTGAATTGTATCTATCTACAAATTTTAAAAATGATAATAATTTTTCTTGTAAATAGGATGGTATAGATTGAATACCTGGGTCATTTGATTGAATCCTATCTATTTTATTATTCTTATCATAAAATTTATTAGCAAAATCTAAATCATAAACAGGTACATCATTATTACCGCAAGTTATATTTTTAATTATATAATAATTTTTTCTATGTTTTATCAATTCATATCTATCATGTGGCGTAGCAACTAATTTGTTCTTTTTTACTGTAATACTATCATTAGTTTTCAATGAACATATTTTTACGCCTTCTGAATTAGCCGCACTAGTAATCCTATAAATCTCTCCATTATAAACAACATTGGTACCGTATCTTAATTGTCTTTTCATATATTACTCTTAGTTTTACTTAATTGTTATTTCATATCGTTTGTTTATATCAATTTTAAAAATAAAATGATATTAAAAGTCGTGAAAACACTTTGTAAAATTTTCTTTAAGTAGTTTGGACAATTTATTATATTTTAACGATTTTTTGTTTCAAAAAGTATTTCGGCTTTTCAATTTTGGACATTTTTTTTGTCCATTTTTTGAAAATCCGGAAAAGTCTTGGAGAATTTAACTTTTGTGACCATAATTGAAAATTATCGTGCGCTTACAAAAAAAATAATTGTAGTTTTGTTATGATAAATTTTTAAAATTATTATTTAAATATTTTTTCTATGTGTACAATATAGCAACATTTAGCAACAAATGGCAACAAAAACGAGCAAAAACGAGCACGATGAATATTATTGTAAATGTTGTGACTATAAATGCTTTAAACGGTTCAATTGGGACAGACATATTTTGACATCTAAACACCAAAATGCAACGAATAGCAACAAATTAGCAACAAAACACGAGCAAAACGAGCAAAACGAGCAAAAAATGTCGTGTAATAAATGTAATAAAGAATTCAAAGATAGAAGCGGCTTATGGCGTCATAAAAAAAAATGTGAAATAAATCATTTTAAAAATGGAACCAATGTTACTGATATTAACAACTTGACCACTCTTATTTGTGAGCTTGTAAAGAGTAACACAGATATTCATAAATCTGTAATAGAGTTATGTAAAAATGGAACTCATAATAATAGCGGAAATACAAATATTATTAATTCAAATAATAAAACATTCAATTTACAGGTTTTTTTGAATGAGACCTGTAAAGATGCCATGAATATTAGTGACTTTATAGAATCTGTAAAATTACAAGTAACCGATTTGGAAAATGTGGGCAAGGTTGGTTATA
>Ga0209191_1000319_pt1 | contig 37923 bp, 54 predicted proteins | sample S_130626_EF_Meta_FD_187320 | JGI IMG/M metagenome (GOLD analysis project Ga0209191, IMG submission 187320) | Freshwater microbial communities from Lake Simoncouche, Canada to study carbon cycling - S_130626_EF_MetaG (SPAdes) (version 2) | ecosystem: Environmental > Aquatic > Freshwater > Lake ...
AATAACATATGATCAGTAGTATAGTTAATAACTACAAATGCTCCTAAAATAGTAACAACAATAGACCATGAACTTGCAACTAATGCCTTTCCATCTGCTACTGCTCTTAGATAGTATGTATAAAAAATATCTATACAAAATAAGGCAAAAAATGTTGTTATGTATTCAATCATATATTATGGAGCGGGATAGGAGAATCGAACTCCTGACTAAACCTTGGCAAGGTTTCGTTTGACCATTAAACTAATCCCGCGTAACTTGTATTATAGTGTAAAAACACACATCTGTCAAGAACTTTTTTTATTTATATAGCATATGGTGGGCCATGCAGGAATTGAACCCACAACTTTTGTTTCGAAGACAAAGATGATATCCATTTCACTAATGGCCCTATCTTAACCACCAAAATATTAACGTATATCTGTGATTTCCAATTATTGGTTTTATGCCGTGGAATTGTTTACTACCATCAAACACAATAAGGCGGCCTGGAACAGGTAACACTACTTGATCATTTGTAAAAAACTCGCCGCCTTGAAAATTGTCATTAAGATATATAATACTGTTATATTGTGTATGTGCTCTACCACCTAGTGCGTCATGAATATGCGGTAACGCTTCGGTACCATTGGCCCATAATTGTGTTGTAGCTTCTAGAATGTTTAGATCTAAGTGGTCATTTAACTTATGGAACGTTTTTACTTTTTCAACTATAGGAAAATTAGTAATGTCTTTTCGACGTAAATCCCAATCCTCATTGCCCTTGGGATTGATTTTATTATACGATGGGCTTTGATCTATCCAATACGCACACTCGTCGGGCGTAAGAAAATTATCATGTATTCTTATCATACATTATTTATAGCATGGTACCCCGCCTCGGAGTCGAACCGAGAAAACTCTTCCTTTTGAGAGAAGCGACTTTGCCAAATTTGTCCAGCGGGGCGTAAATTCTTGGTCTCTCCAGCAGGAATCGAACCTGCATCCCATTCTTAGGAGGAATGTGTTCTATCCATTGAACTACAGAGAGGTGGTAGTTCCTGAAAGAATTGAACTTTCATCATCACCGTGTCGAGGTAGCGTTCTACCATTAAACTAAGGAACTAAATTGGTGCTCTTGAAAGGAGTCGAACCTTCACTTGACAATCTCTCAAACTGTTGCGTCTACCGATTGCGCCACAAGAGCATTTGGTGGTAATAGTTGGACTCGAACCAACGATAGACTGCGTATGAAGCAGTTGCATTAGCCACTATGCTATATTACCATATTGAAGCACACTCTCAACGTCAAGGGTCTTTTCATCGCGCTGGTTAGGCTGCTTCATCGTGTAGTCCAGGCTACCAACCTCTCAAGGCTAACGATCAATGATGAATGTACTTCAATATGGTAGGGGCACCGGGACTCGAACCCGGATAGATCGGTTAAAAGCCGACTATTCTAGCCTTTGAATTATACCCCCATATGGTCCACAGCCCCAGAATCGAACTGGGCTCTCTCGGCTTAAGAGGCCGGACTTCGCCAGCAAAGTTTGCTGTGGATGGATTCGTAAATATTTTCTTTTACGTGCCATCCAGGACCATACGGGGGTCTAGGATGACACTATCGTTTCGCTGAACGTTTCATATCATTTTTCCTTTAAAGTTTTCTCATAATAAAATACAATGCACCAAAAATTATTAACACTAGTAATACTACCATAATAATCTCCCAAATTGGTGCAACCTCCAGGGATCGAACCTGGGACGCCAAACTCTTCAGGCTTGCGCTCTACCAACTGAGCTAAGGTTGCATGATAAAACAGGATAGCATTTTTTGGCTTTTGTTCAAGAAAAGATTTTTAGTTTGCTGTTGCTATCCTAAATTGGAGTGGGGAGCGAGATTTGAACTCGCGGATTTACAGTTTTGCAGACTGTTGCATTGGGCCGCTCTGCCATCCCCACATTATATTGGCGTACCCCCAAGGACTCGAACCTTGACTGACGGTTTTGGAGACCGCGGTGCTGCCATTACACCAGGGATACATAATTGGCGGAACGACTCGGACTCGAACCGAGAACCCGGATTACGCCGAGCGACAGATTAGCAATCTGCTCTAATACCATTATAGGACCGTTCCATAAATTGGCGGAAGTAGTAGGATTCGAACCCACGGACCCTTTCGAGCCTTCAGTTTTCAAGACTGCTGCCTTAAGCCATGCTCAGCCATACTTCCGTGATTGGTGCGCCCGGATGGAATCGAACCACCATTACTAAGTTCGTAGCCTAGAGTATTCTCCATTATACTACGGGCGCATTGATTTGGTAGCCACGGACAATTTCGAAATGTCGACTTATCCCTTATCAAGGGATTACTCTGCCTCTGAGTTACGCGGCTAAATTTTGGGGTAACCAATGGGGAACGATCCCATTCTATCGCTTTCACAGAGCGAGGTGCTAAACCTTTACACTATGGTCACCATATAGGAACACACTCGTTTCCAGCTTTCGGTAAGCATGCCTGCTCTTTAGGATAGCCCCTGCGTCCAGTTGCTGGTATCCCAACCGTGAATGTGTTCTTATATGGCAGGGGAGATGAGATTCGAACTCATGATGACGATTTCAAAGACCGTTGCCTTAGGCCACTAGGCGACACCCCAATAATAAAACAGGATACTTATTTTTCAATTAGACGTTGAATTTAATTGTTTGCTGTTCGTATCCTAAAAATGGCTCCACAGCCTGGGCTCGAACCAGGGACCAAAAGATTAACAGTCTTCTACTCTACCAACTGAGCTACTGCGGAATAAATTTCTGGAGATGTTATGAGGGCTCTTACCCCACTGTTGTTTGTATAGGTTGCGCGGCCTATACGTCCCGGACACATTTCCTGACCCGGCAGTGTTTACTTTGTGGCTCTTGCTTTCCACTTGATTCTTACTTATTGAATTTGTAAGTAGTTCCGCCCATATTATCGGAACCATTCACCTTATTATACAAGGCCGGCAAGGTCTCGGTACGTTACTTGGGAGTCCTCCAGTGTTCTCGCCTGTTGAGATTTTCAGGGAATCGAACCCTCACCTTTTACTAGCTCAGTCCTTCGAAGAAACCTTACTAGCGTGACTTCTCTTGCTAACACTTACAAAACTGGGCCCCTGCGAGTAAGAATTGCGCTTACTGCTTACGTGTATACGGCGTCGTGCTACTAGTACACTACGCAGGGATAAACTTGGCGTACATGGGTATCATTTCAATTGCCTTTCGCCGTCTCAATTAACGGTACCCTCAATCTTCGGGCTCATGTACATAAACTTGGTACTCCGAACGGGTTTCGATCCCGCTTCTCCAACTTGAAAGGCTGGCGTCCTAGCCACTAGACGACCGGAGTATAATAAAACAGGATAGCATCTTTTTTTCATTAAAAGTGAAATTGGATTGTTTGCTGTTGCTATCCTAAAACTTGGTGCACCTGACAGGAATCAAACCTGTCTGCGTTTGGCTTCAAATCCAACTCGCAATGTCAATCCAGCGCATAACTTGGTGGATAACAGATGCCGTAGCACCCGCTTCTCCATAACTTGGCGGTCTCAAGGGGTAACGATCCCCTTCTTCGACAGTGACAGTGTCGTGTGCGTCCGTGAACACTTTGAGACCTAAAACTTACCATATAGAAACACACCAACCACTACGCTGCCAACGATTTACATTACGCAGAAAGTATGTTTTTATATGGTGGAGGATAACGGATTCGAACCGTTTGCTCCTGGTTGCAAACCAGGTGTGTTAGCCAAGTATACCAATCCCCCGAAATATGGTGGAGGCGGATGGATTCGAACCACCGCGCTTTTTACGGGCCAGATTTACAGTCTGGTGCAATCAACCTCTCTGCCACGCCTCCAAAATTTTCTACGCACTGTTGCCAATGCGTGTATTAAAGCACTCTACATGGGTACGTACCCACTTGTCACCTTTCGGCTAGAGAATGCTTTAATACGCTAGAATCTTTCATCTCACAAAAGAGAATCCATCCTCTAGGCCGCCCGTTCTCCCCATGTTTAAAGTGCAGGGACCAGTCCGCGTTACTGGAATACTTCACACTATTCGTCAATCACAAAACAAAAACCCCAGGGTGTTTAGTCCTGGGGTCCTTTGGAGTTAGAGTGTATTTTTACTACACTACGGTCTCCTGGGACCCCTGGCTAATATAGCCCTCTGGTGTGCGATCATTAGACAGACTATTAAACGCTAACCAGCATGAAGGCATCTGCCCGAGCTTGGCTATCGTATGTTTATATGATCTAACTGCTGATTGCATTTTGTTTTCCAATTTTCCTTAAATTACATACGCGACATTATTGCTGCGTATGTGTCTATTATATGTTTATTTAGTCCTGTTGTCAACCTCTTTTTAACTTTTTTTGAAAAAGATTAAAAAAAGTAATCTAACTAACTAACAATGCTTGTATTGTATGCTAAATTACCCAGGGCGTCAACTTTTATTTATATTTTGTTGTAAAAATACAACAAATTTGCTAGGCCCATCTCAGTAAGAACATGGTAATTTGCTGATCGTTAGCAAATATAAAAGTATCAAAACTCAAACGTTTTGATCCGGGTAAATTTAGTTGACACCATTCATGTATTGGATCCATGTCTGATTCTTTAAGACCGTATGTGTGCCCTTGGTATTCTGGTTCCCAAGTGGCTTTTAGTTTTTTGCCTGGTAATGCATGCCAAATTATTTTTGGTGTTTGATTGTGATGGTACATGTTAATAATTGCATCAATTGCAGATTTTAATGCTTTTATTTGATTTTTTACATCCATCGTAGGATAAACAATGCAACTTGTTCTTCACTGTTAAACTGTATAGTCATACCTGCTGGCTTGACACTATATAACTTGCACCAATCGATTAACTCGTCGTAATTCTTGTTCCAGAACTCGATGTCGGTTAACACTATTAAATGTGATCCAAGCCCTAATTCATTAGGCACAGTTGCAAACAATCTGTGTTTAAATACTGCCATTATGTCAGTGGACAATATTAATCCCACCTCAGCAAGAACCACATTAGATGTTTTTCTTTTGCAAAGTAAAAATAACCGTTGGATCTAAGGTGTTCGCCAAATTTGAAAGTCCTAGTACACCAATGATCTGCTTCAAGCCAGTTATCGCCTTGAGCAATTTTATAGGGCATCTCGACTCGTTTGGTTCCATAATCAACAATCAAAGTATCTTTTACGACCATTTCAATACCAACAAAGTATAGAGAGTTTCGTGTACATCAAACGTGTTATGAATCACATCCCATTTATTTTGGATATGTTCGTGCCACAATTCTCGACTTTGTCTTCTCAACCACAGTGATGCTTTGTGTGAGCATGACACTGTAAACCATGTGCAACCATCTACTAGACCTTGATCGTGTATTCTAAAATCTCGCTCGAATACATCGACAAGTTCTTTTTCAAACTCTTCAAAATTCATGACCACCTCAACAAAAACAAAGTGCGATCCTGTTCTCGACGGAACCAATACTTGTAATCACTGCCCACCCAAAGAGCATTTTCATTGAGCCAATTTGAATCACCAAATGTGTCTAGCATCCACAGACTCATCTCATGCCAGTCTGGTCTAGCGTAGTTGTATGGGCGAACCCAATAGGGCCATTTGGGTTGATTGTCGGCATAGCCAGTCTCAATGCGTTTCACGTTGATTTCATCTATCCATTGTGTTGCCATGGCGGTTACCCATCTATTGTCAGCCATCATACGTTTCTTTATCATTTAGCGTTATGTTCTTCGAGTAGTCGTTTAAACTCTGACATATGTGCTAATTGTATGTTATGCAAATATACATACAATTTAGTATCCGCAGGCCACGTTTTTACTTTTTCAACAAAAGCAGGATTGACTTGTAATTCAAGAAAATCCACATAGTCTTCTAAGGTCATATTTGTTTTCCTGTGCTATTAATTTTAGTATTAATACAAGTGCCTTCTAAGATAGTCATCTTAGGTTGTCCGGCTTGATTGGCAACTTCTATCATATGTGCTTTTTGATTATCGATTGACTCTCTGCATTGTGTTTCCGATTTATAAACAGACTGCGATTGCATAAAGTTACAATTATCATTTAGACACATAAACAATACAGGTATGAAAATTTCTATCATAGTTCAACTCCAAAATGTTGTTTAATTTTCTTTCTATTGCGATAGTATTCTTCGTAGGCTAAATCACTAACATTACAGGCTTCTGACCAAAATGCTTCTCCTGCTTCTTGAATAATCAATTTGGCAAACTTTTCGTAATTAAAGTTAAGGCCAAATTCATTGTGTTCCCAACATTGTGGTTCAAGTTGTTTGATGAGGTCGTTCATTTTATTTCTACCATAATTGATACAGTTTGAATAGGCACAGAAACTATATATCTCACTTGTTCTTCTACTTTAAGTGGCAAGTCTGAGTGTACTAGTACAGTATCTTGCACTTCGCGTATTACCATACCAACTAGCGGGATCTTGCCTAAACGTGCAAATACTCTATCCCCATAGTTATATTTGGGTTTAGGTAAGTCTGCATCTCTTTGCAGAAACTGATCAGTTTGTGTTACCATATTACATCTCAAAGTAAAAGTCAGGATTAAATCCACGTATATTTTCGTGCCCGACATAACCACGCGGATTGGCTATTACACGGGTATTGCCAATCATATAATCCGACGGATCATGCATGTGACCATGTACCCACACACGGATGTTTTCATTATCAAGGATAAACTCACTTAGGTCACTAGCATAAGCCCCGTTCATGGTGGTTTCACGAATGTATTTTTCGTTGACGCTAGCAAAACTAGGAGCCATATGTGTGATAACTACAAACGGTTTGTCCCGGTGTTCAGATAACATTAACTTAAAGTATTCTTTAGTATAGCGATGTGCTTTTACGGTGTCTTCGGGAGTCAGCTTATGATACAGATTTTTTGCAGGATAAAAGTTTTGGATTGTACGATAGTCGTTCATGAAATCTTTTACTGTATAAAGAGTAATAGGATCACCTCTGTTCATGTCGGTCCACAATGTGGCACCCATGAACATAACGCCCTTGTATTCTACTATTTCGTTTTCTAGCAAGGTGACATTCTTGGGCAGGATGCTTTTTAGTTCATCATAGGTTTTATCAAATCTCGAATGGTAAAATTCATGATTGCCAAGCACCATAAACACTTGGTCGTATTTTTCACATTCCCACTTGAAGAACTCCGAGCAACGATAAAAGGTGTCTGGGGTATCTTGTATAAGTTTTGTGCTGTGGTGATGTTTTTTAATACTCTTGACTTCGGCAATATCGCCAGCCAATATGAGTACTTCGCCACCGGGTAATTCTTGGTAGCCGAATTCTAAATGTAAATCTGATACTAAACTAATTTTCATGTTATCTTAACCTTGTGTGCTTCTATTCGATCACTATATAATTTATGCCCACGCTCTCTGATCAATTCTGCTGTAAATTGTGGGTGTTCCTCCCACTGTTCTCTCCAAAACGCTTCATCCATTTCTTTAGTACAATCGATAGCATAGATTTCATAATGACGTTGTGTGTTAAATCTGGCTCTAAGTAACAAATTTTGAACAATACTAGTTAATGGATTTCTTACAGTATCCTCACTGGCAATCATTCTCAATAGATTCTCTTGATCAAAATGTTCATATTGAGAGATAGGAATAATGGATTCAATACCCATGTTATCCCACGAAAAAATAAAAGCATTAGTAGTCATACTGTATTGTAAACGAAAAAGGCTGCAAGAGCAGCCTTTTTGGTCACATTTTTTTACAATTAAGCAAAAACTGTGGCGCGACTGCCACTAACATCACGAGCGCTTACGCTATAAGCACCACGACCCTCGGTGTTGGGCTTGCAGCTAACTTTAAGTCCTGCTTGACGCAACTCGGTCATACGTGCGCGAATGTTACGAATACCATAAAGACTGTTTGCTTGCTTGGCGCTGAGCGAACGTCCGGTTCCGCGGAGGTGACTCTCCAAGAATTGATTCTGTGTTGTTGATAGTGTAGTAAAAGCCATTTTATTTTTTTCCTTTAAAAAGTAGCTAACTTAATTAGCATACAGGTATTATATAACACTTTGTTACACAATGCAACAATCAATCTTGCCGTTTACATTGCCGGTTTTTTCAAAATATGAATCATACGGGTACGCCACAACATGGCATCGTTTTCAAAATCAAACTGTGGACTTAACTCAACATTGTGATTATTAGCTTCCACCCATACCCAACATTCTTCTATTTCATCATGAATTAAAATCATTTTTTTTCTCTATTACTGTCCAACCTAGTTGATGTAAATCATTAAGAATTTCATCAGTTACTTTACCTTCTGGCACATAAGCCTCAAACTCTTTCCTTATACGTTGTTGTTCAAGTGTGAGATTGTTTAACTCTGCCGGTGTTATGTCTGAATCAACCTCTTGTATACCACTACAGTACCAATCCAGATAGTCACCCTTGCACTGTATGTCAGAAATAACACCACCGGCATATCTCCAGCTGCAATGCCAAGTTTGATTATTTAGTATAGGCCACATTTCTAAACGCTGGAAATCATTGTTACACAATGCAGCATAGAGATTCTGCGCATACACATTATCACCACGTACTTTTTCTACCATCCACAGACATGACTTTATGTCTGCTTCCATATTGTACTCGACTTCATCGTGCATATTTTATTTAAGAAGATTTTCTAGTAGACTGCATTTTTACATATTATATAGGATATTTGCTTAAATTGCAACCATAACAAAAGGACCGTCGGTCCTTTTGTTATCCGTTTATTTTACGGTATCTTTCCATTGCCCGTGCGCGAGCAACTGCTAGACGGACAGTGACGTAATCTGAAAGGTCGCTTTGGTCCAAGCTACCATCGCAGACCGTAACTTTAAGTTCCGGCCTGCGGTATCCAACATGAATATCAGTGTCATTATATCCATCATTGTCACCGTCGTCTACTTCGTCCGGATTACTTCTTTGCAGGCTCAGCAGTTTTTGTTTCGACCTTGGCAGCAGGTGCTTCACTTTTGACAGGCGTTGCCTTGGCTTCTACCTTGCAAGTCTTGTCTTTAGCAGGATCACATTTTGCTGGTGCAGCGGGTGCAGCGGCACTAGCAGCAGGTGCAGGCGCAGCAGTTTTTGCAGGCTCTGCGGCAAAAGCAGATACAGCAATTAGGCCAACGATTAAAGTTACGATTGATTTCATGATAAGTTTCCTTTTAGTTAATGTACAGATTTTTGCTGTACATATATATAACGCCTGGCTAGGCAACTTCGTTGACATCAATTGGATCTTTTTTTGCAATTGCCCAAGTGCCATCTTTGTTGTCAATCCAAGTCAATGTGTCGCCTTCTTTCCACCCTTGAAGATCGAGCATTTCTTGCGGGAGAGGCATAACAAGATCGCCGCTGCCATCATCTGCTTCTTCCACTGTAACTGTCCAAGATTTGTTTGTTGTAGTCATTTCATTTTCCTAATACGGTCTATAACTTCTAGTGCTTCGACATATCCGCTTTTCTCTAATAGGGCTTCGGGATCAACTGTAATTTGTTTTAGTGAATAGGGTTGTTTCCATTTAATGGTGTACGAGATAATTTTGTCAGTCATTGTATTTCCTTAATTTCAATTACATTCATTACACGAAAGCTGCGCCATTCATTTTTGTCTGTGCAAAACACGCTGAGAGCTTCATGGTTGGCTTCTCGTTTAGCCTTTGCTTCTCGCACATAAGAGGAGGGCAATCGATCTGTATTTAAGGTACAAGGCATTACTCTTTTGTCTCCATCAACTTTAGTAAAGGTGACTTCGTATGTACGTGTAGCAAGAATATTACGCAACCATTTGTTTCGTTCTTCTGCGGATTTATGTTCTGGTATTTCTATTGTCATTTTGTATTCCTTTGTAATTAAATTTTTTCTCCTGGGACAAAGCCACGGAATCGCAGGAAACGTGGAAATCGTAAGCTGTAAGTTCCGTCTTGATTTTGTGTAATAGCATCTGCTCTTACTTCAACAACTTGACCAAGCACACTATCACGAACGTCCCATAGCTGAGTGCGCAGATCATCGCTAAAGCCACTGCCAACATTGACTCGTACATCTCGATCTTCGTCGTTACCGGAGCAAACAAGAGCTCCAAGTCGTCCCACATTCTTACCAGTGCCTTCTTCAACATTAGTTATCTCCAGTGATACCTCAATAAAAGGTTTTAGTTTCAACCATGCTACACTACGTTTACATTCGTAGCCGGCCTCAGGATCTTTCAGCATAATGCCTTCGTATCCGCCAGCAATAGCCTGTTTGTTGATCTCTAGGTAACGTGCCCGACCTAACGCAGTATCCAAGTCAACTAATTCTTGTGCTACCACAGTTACATTGGGCAACTGAGTTTCGTGTGCAGTGAACCAGCCCTTGAGCCATTCACTACGCTGTTCTTGTGTTGTGATACTTTTGCCTGATTCAAATTGCGACAAGGGCAAAGCATCAAACAGATTCAACACAGCATCATTTGCCTTGGCACTGCTTTTGCGATGGATTTGTTTCATCAAGTCTTGGAAAGTACCCGACATGATTTCACCGTCTAGCACCATGGGCTCAACAAAGGAATGTGCAATTTTTGCAATTTGCTCTTTCACGTGCGGAAAATTTACCAGCTCTTTGCCGTTACGACTAAACTGATCGACACGCCCGTCGGGATACACAATAGTAAGAACCCGTACTCCGTCGAGTTTGACTTCGATAATCTTTTTGCCAACAACTTTGGTTTCGTGATTGGCACTATCGTGAGCAAGCTGACAACTGAAAACAGGAATTGCATATTCTGCAAACTTCTTGCCCACAACTTTGTTAACGGTATTTTCACCAAAACCAGCTCGCAGGTCTTTGATTAAGATACGTCGATACCAACCATTCCATTGGGCCTTTGTGGCCGAGGCCATCATGCGTAGAACGGTATCCCTTGCGAGATTGCCGGTAAAGCTGCGATTAACGAAACCAGTAATAATGAGACTAAAATTATCCCAATCCAGCCCAGGGCCATCTTCATTTGTTTTTTCCGGTATTTGTTTTAACCCAAAAGTAATCATTGGATCTAATGCTAGACGGCAACCATGAAAGAACTCACTGTTGCCCCACTCTGCTTGAGCTTGAATTATCTGCTCTTTATTTATACGACTAGCATGAACCTCAAGATCATTAATTACGTGCCAAGGCTTGTCCATAATAGTTCCTTATTTCTTTTGCACTTCTGCAGGTTTTGGTATTTGTACGCAAGCGGCTTTAATATTTTGAGCTTTGAATTCTTGTGCTGCCTTAGCACAAATTTCTGGTTGGTCAAACTGTCCTACATACGTGATGCTAGTAGAATACAGCCCTGCACCAATTAACACAATAGTCCAAATCATATTTGATCCTTTAACATAGACATTATAACATAGTCCAGTTGAAATTGTCAATGGCTAAATTGGGTCCAAATTTTTCTGGCCAATCGCAGACAATTTCCATATTAATTGAAAACCTATACCTGTCACTATTGGACGGCAATGGCTGATGATGTAAGTAATTGGGCATGATTATCAAATCCAATTCTCTTGGCCTATACGACCATATTTCATTCTGATTTCCATCGTAAAAAGATATTGCCGAATCATTATAATCTTTGCTGTCAGGAACAGAAAAATAATACACACCATTAATAGTAGAACTTCTCAGATGATGATGTATTCCGCCTTTGTAATGATTTTTATTTGCAGTATAAAGCCAACAAAATTTATTTTGTTTTGGATGATCCCAATGAACATTCAAAGGGCCCAAGATTTCTTGAGTCCGTTCTAAAAACTTATTGTATAAGTTATCCCAGGCCCTACTAGGATCATCAATTTTAAGACTATTACCTGGTTTATAATCATATTGATTATGTTGCGCTAACAGATTGTTATAATGATAATCCCAATTGTCCATTCTGGGCAACGACGTTATCCAAATTGGTAGACGCATGGTATTATTAATATTGCTCATTGGCAGACACCGCGTCATGTGCGTAGCTCAACTCTGTGAACTTGCGGCTCAATGCATAGACCCGCCCTTGAGCACGGGTCATAGCCTGATCAATGATGTCTTCGGCAGTCCCGTCACTAAGGACCTCTTTGGCGTCTGTGTATAAACATCCGCCGAGGAACTCTTCAGCCAACTCGAGTCCTTCGACCAGTACACGAACCCGGAGCATGAACCAGTCGTAGTCCCCGCGATCAATCTTGTCGCAGATCTCTTTAATATTGTGGCATGAGTCGTCAAAGAGATCGCTGGGGTGTATGTCTTCATATGATTTGTCCACAATGATGGTGTAGCCTTCGCGTTCAAACTCAGCGATTGTGTCGTAGTAGCGTGTCATTTTATACAATCTCCGTTACGGTGTAGCTGTCACGATAATAACCATAATCATAAGAGCTACCATAGCCAATGAAAGAGCCGCCGTGGCAGGTTAACTTGGCTGTGCCATTTTTAACCATTTTTTTGGCCAACTGCATCCAGGGTCCTCCGACAGTCTTTTTACTAATACGGCCATCGGCAGTTTCACAAACTATAACATCAAATTTAAAAGTACGTGGTGTAATGTTTTTCATTATTCAACTCCTGTGTTAGTCATCAAAACGGTGAGACCATTTTTTCTCATAATACTCATCCATAGCCTGGGCATATGCTGGGTTACTCATATTAGCCTGCACCTGTTGTTGAGCATAGTCAGCCACAATCAACTCGGCGAACTTTTTTACTTCCCACTCATTATCAAAAAACTCTGTATGCAACACATTAGCCTGTTCAGCCAGTTGTTTAATTCGTTCGTTCATATTAAATCCTTAAAAAATAATATTTACAATAATAAAGACAATTATAGAAAAGACAAAGACCCCTACTGTTGGTAGCAGAACATAGAGTAGTACGTCTTCTAAAAATTCAATCATCACATGCTCCAATAAGTTTCGCTAGCTGGCGAGCAGCACAAGGGGGTGTTGACATCTTCTTGATATTCAATGCCGCTCATCAAGTTCTTGCGAGTCACAGTGCGCGGCTGGTAGTGTTTAACATCAGTAATGCTTAACTCATCAATTGACCAACCCGACTTGTTACACAGACGAGTGCGGGTGGCACGAGCAGCACCAAAAGTTTTGTAACTACGAGTGCGATTAGGACCATCACTAACAATAAGACCAGTGTTACGGGCGATAATGTAGTAGCTCATGATAACTTCCTTTTTGCTGTTTAAGTATGTATTATACTGGATTTTGGGCAACTTGTCAACCGTTTTTAGTGGCTGTTAAGTGCAGGTGCAAACTCACGGATCAATTCACGCTCACGAGCATGAGCAGGTTTGCGTCCACGCACAAATTCCAAGATACCATATTCGTGAGCAAGTGTACCATGCTCACGAATTGAACGGCACAATTCCCAATCTTTGTTCTCAGTCAGCGCACGACGAACGTGCTTTTGAATACGAACTTTAAGGGCTTTACGAACTTGTTGACCGCAAACTGTGATACCAACATATTGTTTTTGTGTCACTGTATTAGTGATTACATAGACAACGTGCTTGGTATCTTGACGACGTTTACGGGTTACTTTTGTGCTGTTCATGTATGTATTATAGCCGAAATCTGCCCGTTTGTCAACCGTTTTTTTGTTGTTTTTTTACAACATTTTGTGGGGTTTTTGGGCTATTTCAGCTGTTGCATAAAAACAACAGGGTAATATGTGTAATCTAGTGTAACGTCACGTTATTACTAGTAATGCTCGACTCATCTAATCCAAATATCTTTAATATTTTCAGCACAGTTTTAGGGGCAACTTCAAATAAATCAGTAGGGCCAAATACTGTTTTTAAATTGCCCTCACTGTCAATTAAAAATCCATAATCCTCTTCGCCGATATCTAAATCACCAAACTCTGCTTCGGACTCTTCCAATTGACTAATATCTTTTTCAGACATTTTTGACATAATATGCTCCTTCTGCTTGTTGGTATTTAATACTAAATTACTAGACAATTATCGCACTAGTTAATCATTTAAATAGAATTAAACTCATAATTACTGTTTGTGCTACAAATCCTAAACATATGGTAGCAATATAAAGAAAATTACGTTCAATTAAACTCTTGAAGAATAATGTAATTAATCCGCTCCAAACGAATAACATTAAGTCCACTGGTGGTAATTGATCGCTTTTACTTAACAATACTGCAAGCAAAGTGGGAATGCTGGCTAAATGTAATAATATAATTGTAAGCCATCCTAATGTATGAGAACTAATTTTAGCCAGATTATCATTTAAAAAATTCCACATAATATATGGAAGTTGACTGACAAATTTAATAATTGAATTGATAGACATGAATTTCCTTAACGATAAAAAATGTGATGACCGACTTGTGTAATACGTTCTTTCTTCCAACCGGGATTTATATAATCCGCATGATAATACATAGCAGTAGTTAAACCGGGTAGTCTAAAATTTTCTAATAGAACCTTTTTAGCCACTGTCATGGATTCTTCGTATGCTTTTTTATTCATTGGTTTAAATGATGATTCTCTATCACAATACCAACTAAATTGACATACTACTTTCTCATAGAATATATTCTTTTGATAAATCACTTGGCATACATCATTGGGGAATAACCCACTTGCCACTCGATTCAATGTAACTTGCGCCACTGCAACTTTACCCTCGAATGGTTCCGATCCTGCTTCATGATAGATGTTTTTAGCCAAACATGCTAATTGTTTTTCTCTCATCTGTGCTGTGATATCTGTATTAACAATCGGTGTTAGTTGATCAAACTTATTATCTATAGTCCACTTTAATAAAGAGGCTGTATAAGTTAATCCTATACACATTAATATCACAGATATCATTATAGACAGAAATTTTGAGAAGTCTGCTACTTCGACATTTTCATTATTCATAATTTCTCCTTTTACGGTGTTACAACTAATGTACACATTATTGTAACATTTGACACCACTGAAGTCAAGTATTGTGGCTAACAGTTGAGCTGGTTGGTTACTTGAGTTGCGTGTGCAAGTGGATCAAGTTTGGTATATGAAGGGATACCTTTGTTATTTAACAAAGAAATATTTTGTCCTTCTGCAAGAGCGGCTAAGATTGATTCTCCGTATGTGTCATTGGTCACTAATTTTTTTATTAGATCCGGGTAATATAGTTTCATTGGATCGTCACTGATTGAATGTAGTGAGTTAACAAACGCAACTGTGCCCTGGACGTTACCAGGATACGAAGCTAAATCCAAATTTAAAGTTTTTAAATTTTTTCTTTCTTTTAATAAACGATTAAAAGATCTAACAAAATTTGCTTGACTAGTAACTAAGAATGGTTGCATTGTCACTGATGCAGTTAAATTATTTGCTGCCGTGGTAACTTGTCCCATTGCAGATATACTGCCGGGATTACTTTTTAGCAATTCCATTGCTGCATATAATGCCTGTCCCAATGTACTAGCCATAATTTCTGTTTGTGCGTCGGCCATTGCATTTATATCATCAACGTATCCTTGTCCTATTAATGCTCCTAGCAAGTCGAACATTGTTGGATTATTAAATGTTCCTGTGCCATCACCTAATAATGGTATTGCATTAGCAAATAAATGATCGGGACCGATAGTTGATTGTGATCCCAATGTTGGTATAGTAGCATCGGCTATAGAAGAATATAAAGTTTTTATCTCTTCAAAATTATTAAAAGTACCACCAATATTAGTTAACTTCCTTGAAAGATTAGTTAACGATCCGCCGGCGGCATTTGCTGCTGCTGGACTTAAAATCTTAGTAATATCCAATACATCTGCCAATGATTCCAATGGCTTATACGAAACAAATTTTGTTAGAGACAAAACAGACTCTAACTCTAACCCACGTATAGTAGTTAGTGTTCTCAAAACTGCTGCACTATCTGCATTTTCCAAATCTGACACATCAATCAAATCTGCTGTTAATAGTTCATTTATCATTATGTAACCATTGTCTAATAGACTCTGACATAATATCCTTGGATCATCTAAACTGCTTAACTTAGTAGCATCAAACATTGTGCCAAAATTTCCCAATTGGTTAGCTAATGCTTTATATCCAGGGCTAGAAATCCCTCCGGGAAGATTATCAAATTGACTATTTACTCCCCCGGTTGTTATATCTTTGTAATTGTTTATAGTAAAACCAAGATCGGCATAGTTAATACTTTTCAGCTGATTAAAAGATCCCATTAGTTCAAACGATGTAGTACAAGACGAATGCAAAGCAGGCAACGCTTCGACCAATCCTGATATACCATTGGTCAATGCCAAGTTAGCTTGTATCCCAATATCAGTAACTAAATTATTAAAATAAAAACTAGAAGATAAATTAGCAGGTACAGAGGCTATCAATGAGTCAGGAACCATTCCTGTCAAGAACGATGTAATAGATTTTAATGTTGTGCGCACCAGCACATTTGATCCAGCAAGCCCTAAAGTGCTACTACATAATCTAGTAAATGGCGATGAGTTGAATTTATTAATTGCAGGAAGTACATTGCCGGACATGGCCAAGCCTTTTCCATTTAATAACCCTGCGTTACTAATAGCTAATATTGGTGTCAGATTGATTGCCATAGTAGTATTTACCTGCTAAACACAGGAAGCAACAATGTTATCCACCTACTACGTTATCGCTGCCTTCTACTCTGGTATGGCCACACGAGTCGGGATTTCCGAGTAAATTAATAGGAATCCCGCCTGCTATAACCGATTTTAAGCCGCCGGTTGTTACCGGACTGGAATGCGGAAATACCCAAGGATAATGTGAAGTTATTGGTTTTCCATCAACACAAATAGGTCTATTATTGACAAGTACATTTGGCACGCCAGCAATGATTTTTCCACCCATATTGTCTGCATCACCTAATCGTACTACAGGCGGCATATGTTATTCCTCGCCTTCAATAATAGATTCGTAATGTTCTCTCATTCTGTCATGGGTACGACACATAGCAATAACATGTTGTTCTTTAATAAACAAATTTTCTAAATCGTGGTCCATACCAAACATAGCAGATATTAATGCTATACCTTCTTGACTGGTAACTACCACACACGGTTTGTTTAATTCATAAAATTGGTCGTCCGAAGAAACCAATCGTCCTAAGATTTCGTCGCCGTTGACCATTTTAAATGATAATACATCGTCGACTTCATATTTGTTTTTATTTTTTTCAATTAACATTGATATTTTCCTTTAGTTGTTGAAATACTGAATTGTCTAATGCAGCAAGCCCGGTGTAACCACCTTCGACAAAAATTTTACCATTTAAATAAATTTGGGGTACAGATCTGTGTCCTGCATCTACTATAAATTGTTTTGCTTCTGGATCAAGGTCAACTCGGACTTCTTCAAATTCTACGCCCTTACTTTCTAGTAGAGTTTTGGCTCTGGTACAAAAAGGGCAATGGTCTTTACTGTATACTGTTAGCATGTTCTTGATTAAATGTTTGGCAATTCGTCGTAATCTACAGCATCGCTCATTACACCAATAACATAATTAGTGCTCTCTGATTCTTGTAGTGCCGTTTGTTTCTTATTAATATTTATGTGCTTGTTAAACCATGGTATAGGATTTGTTCTAGGATGATCGGCAAGATATTTAATACCAATATCTTTTAATTTAGTAAATGCAGTATAGTCAACAAAGTCTTTAAGAATTGCAGCATTAAGTCCAATAACTACACCCTTCTTAAACAAATAGTCAGCCCATGCTTTTTCTTCTACGATTACTTCTAAGTAAAGTTTATAAACATCCTCTGCACATTCTTCTGCAATAGCAACAAAGTCGTGGTCGTCCTTGACCACTGTATTAATTAACCAGGCAGTCCACTCGGTGTGTAATAATTCGTCTTGAAGTATAAGACTAATAATGTTACCATTACCAATATAAATTCTATTCTCTACCATAGCCAAGCTAGTGGCAAAGCTAACCATGAAACGCAATGCTTCTAACGCATAGCTGGCATGCAATGCCATCCATATAGATTTCTTATAGGTATGTAGATCAATTTCTTCGCCTAATTCTGCACGACAATTTAGAATGTGCAAGTCCTCATAATAGCAACCAATGTTAGCTGCCATCTCAATGATTTCTTGTGTGTCGTGAATCTTATTAAATTCATCCTTGGGTACGCTATAGATATTTCTAATAATGTGGCTATATGACTTACTGTGAATACTTGTTTCAAAGAAACTCCACGTTAACACTAACGCTTCTAGTTCTGGTAAACTACATACAGGTCCAAAGATTTGGAATGGTGCCCGACCTTGAATACTATCTAATGCTGTTTGTCGCAGTAGGTTACTAGTAAAGATATGTTTGACTGCATCACTTGCATCTTTGTGATCTATTTTATCTTTGGTCAGACTAATCTCTTCTGGCACCCAGAAAAAACCTCGTGCTAGTTCTTCGTACTTTTGAAGTTTATTATATTTTACTTCTTCGAAACGTTGTACAGTTACTGGTCCGGCTGGATCCAGGAACATGGTGCGTTTTAAATAATTTGTTGGTTTACTAATGTTATATTGTGCTTTGGACATGTTTTTCTCTATAATTTTTTACTGCTGCTTTAATCGCATCTTCCGCAAGTATTGAACAATGAATTTTAACTGGGGGGAGGGCAAGCTCGCTAGCAATTTCGCTATTCTTAATCTGTTCCGCTTCGACAAGCGTCCGCCCTTTGACCCATTCAGTAACAAGCGAACTTGACGCAATCGCGCTGCCGCAACCATATGTTTTAAATCTTGCATCTTCAATAATACCGTTTTTATTTACTTTTATCTGTAAACGCATAACATCACCGCAGGCAGGAGCACCAACCATGCCAGTACCAATGTTATCATCATCTGTTCCAAACAATCCGACATTTCGGGGATTTTCATAATGATCTATCACTTTATCAGAATAACTCATAATACACACGCTTCGCAATTTTCTTCATCTTCGAGAAGAACGGGTTCAGTCAACAGTTTTTTAGTTGAGGCAGATAGCATATGTTTTGCACCTACCTTATTGATTAGACTATAATAGATAGTCTTTAAACCCCATTTGTATGCTAACATTAAATTCTTAGCAATGAGGGTGCCGGGTACTTTACCATCTTTGAAATACTCAGGATTGTAAAATGTATTTGTACTTAAACTTTGATCAATGTATGCTGCCAGTACCGCTGATGTTTTTAAATAATCTACACAATCATGTTGATCCCACATAATTTGATAGCGATTCTTTAAACGCTTATATTCAGGTACAACTTGCACAAACGATCCTGCTTTGCTTTCTTTAACACTAATTAATTCCATTGGCATTTCAATACCATTGGTACTATTTAACACAATACTAGAACTTTCTACTGGTGCAACTGCCATTAATGTGGCATTACGTATGCCGTATTGTTTTAAACGTGCTCTCAAAGGTTCCCAATTCATACTAGGCTCAAAGCTAGTTAACTCATCAACTCCTGGGTTGCGCCTTTCCCATGGAAAGATTCCTTTACCGTAATAGGTAAATTCGCTGCGTTTGCAAGCACCACGTTCTTGTGCTAGTTCAACACTGGCTTCAGTGAGATAGTAGGCCTGATGTTCCATCCAACGTTTAACTTCAGCTAGTGCCTCTGGGGTACCATACTTGAGACTCTTACGAGCATGCCAGTAGGCTAAGTTTGTAATGCCAACGCCGAGAGGCTCAAATTCCTCATTAGCTAATTTACTTTGTATGCTCAAGAAGTCTTGGTAGTTTAACAAGTTACTCAGACTCCGAACTAGCACACGACAACATTTACGCATCTCTTGTGGGTTACGGAATGCACCCCAGTTTATTGAGCCAAGAGTACACAGAGCAATTCGTCCCTCTGGATCTTCAATTCTCTGGAAAGGGCGGGTGGGTAAAAGTATCTCTTGGCATAGATTTGATTGATATATTGGATCAAGCCGTGTGTCAAACGGACCTTGCTTAATGACATTGTCGATATTGACAAGATAGATGCGCCCAGTATCAGTCCTCTCTTTAAGGATACCATTTTTGAATATTTCAGCTGCCGGTACAACTTTCTTTTTCTTTGTCTTATCTTGTTCATATCGTAAGTACAGGGTTTCAAATTCTTCGCTGTCTCTATAGTAGGCCTCGTAGAGGTCTGGTACCTCTGCAGGATTAAACAAAGTCATTGTTTCGCCATTTTTATAGCGGCGCCAAAACATAGCATTAACTACTACGCTGTAATCCATTTGTCTTACTCGCACTTCGTCGGTGCCTTGGTTATTTTTTAATACTATAAGATCTTCAAATTGATAGTGCCAAATTGGAAATGTCACTGTGCAGCTGGCATTACGAATCCCGCCTTGACTGCAACTGCGCAAATCTGCAAACCACTTCTTTAAGAAGGGTATCATACCCGTGTGTTTTATTTCACCGTTGCGAATTGGTGCTCCAAGGGGTCTAATTCTGCCAATTTCAAGGCCGATACCGGCTCTTTTTGACGCATACTTGGCCATCATTTCACCAGCAGCAAATATGCTATCCAGTGTGTCGTCTGAGGTAATTAGTACGCAACTGCTAAATTGTTTAGTGGTTGTACCTAAACCGGCCAACACAGGAGTAGCTAGTGTGAAATGGCCATCGCTAGCGCATTCGTAATATTCTTTAACTAGTTTAAGTCTTGTTTCTGCAGGTTCGTTGTGGAATGCTGTAGCCGCTGCTACTGCATATCTGACTTGTGGTGTTTCATAGATTTTACCAGTGGCACGATTTTGTACCAAATACTTTTCTGATAGCTGAGCAATAGCCGCAAAAGTATAGTTTTCGTCCTTTTGGTGATCTAAAAACAAATCAATGATATTCCATTCATCTTCTGTATACCAATCTAGCAATTCTTTAGTATACATACCAGCTGCTATATTAGTTTTTACAATTTCATGCAGCCGAGGCGGTTCGTATATGCCGTAAACATCTTTTCGCAACATACTAAGTCGTTGTCTACCTGCTACATATTGATAATTTACATTATTAATTTCGGCATTTTCCGACTCGTCGATTAAACTTACCATCGATTGCAATAACAGCTCGTCTATTGTAGCTGTGGACATTCCGTCATGAAATTCCAGCTGGGCACGTATTTCTATCATTGATGGACTTACACCATCTATCCCGTTGCATCCAAATGCAACTTGTCTTTGTATTTTGGAAATATCCAGTGGAACTCTTTGTCCGTTGCGCTTTATTACTTGTATTTGTGTCATTGATTTGAATCCTGTAGTATGTTAGTATAAATTGAGCTGTAAATCACGGGCATTGTAGCAATGCGTTAAGATTAAATTTTCATCTAGTAGATTGTTATTTACTACAGTATCAAATTTGAAATTAAGTATATATTTCCCCCCATTGACCCAAACTGTATTGATGATATCTTGATTACCGTTGTTTTTATAAATTTTTATTTCGAGATCGGTGATTCCGCTATTATAATGTTCGCATAGATACAGAGTATACAGCATTCCTAGCGTTTTTGCAAGGTCACAATAATAATTTTCATCCACTAATGTCCACGGGTCTGGCCATTCGTTTATTAAGTCAGGATCAAGATAATGGGTTACGTAAGGAGCATAACTCCACAAATGACTAGTTTCGATTACAGCAGCATCAAGGGCTAACGTGCTGATTTTTTTCCGAAACTCTTTCCACTCATGAAGCCGTTCGGTAGGCTTGAGATTCCACATTGTTTGAATTTTAATTAAATAAAGATTTTACATCGTATGTCATTGCTAGAGATGAACCCCTAGCATCTGCTACACATATTATATATGGTTTATCTAGTGACGTTTGAGAATTAAATTCTACGGTTACATCTACTCCAACTGCATCTGTTTCTGTATATGAATCATGATATTCGGATTTTTTAGTAGTGTTATTCATTGAAAATCGTATAGTACCGCTTCGTTGTGCATCATCGCGTTCGATTGTGTAGTCAACTTTTCCGGACTTAAATTTCTCACTTAACGGAATTAAATTAACACTTGAATTGTTCATTAATACAGTTTTACCAACTGTTTGATATGTATGTCCAAACCGCATTTCCTCGACTGCATTCGTACTTACGCTATATTCACCGTTGTGAACAACGGTTGCTGCATATTTGTTATCTGCTTCAGTTCTTGAAAATATATCTGCAATGCTATAATTATATTTTCCGTTAAATTCAATTACTGGAGTAATAGGTATTCCTTCTTTAAGGTACATGTTTCCTACATTTAAAAAAGTGTTCATTGAACTGATCACACCATTCACTGAATAGTCACTGAATATTGCCTGTTGAGATATATTTTCAAATGTTGAATTTGTAATTTTTACACTCATTAAAGTATCTACATTGCTTGTAATTTTTATGCCTTGATATATATTTCCAAACGAGCATTTGTCAAATGAGATATCAGTTGTTCCTACGTCATTTAAAATTTCAATTGCAATATTATTTCTGGTGAAATCGCATTCATTAAAATAAACAGATTTAGTTTCGGCAACATATGATGATATAGTAAGGCAACGTCCAGGGCCCACGGCACCAGGAGAATCATCAAGTCCTATAAACTGACAACGATGAAACTTTACTACTTTTGCAGAATCTATTATACCCAATGGTATATTACCTATGTCGGACTGAAATGTAATTCCATTCATTTCAACATAACCTAGTTCGCTTAATTCATCTAAAGTATTACCCGGATCTGCATATGATATACCGGTAGAAGTTGTTACTCTGAATATACTAGTAGCGTTTAATCCACGCTGTATAATAAAAACACTTTGTTTTCCTATATTTTCAAAAACACAATACTGAGGAATAATCAACGGTTGCGTAATTGAGTACACCCCCGGGTGGAACCTAATTGTACGTCTAGCAATAGATGGAGTTAATATAGATCTTCTCGCGTAAATTTCATCAATTGCACGTTGTATTGATGGTGTATCGTCTGCTACACCATCTCCTGCTGCGCCAAAATCTCTTACATTAACAAAATCATCTAATTTATCTTGTATAAGGCGTTCGGTTGGGTGAGCCGGGTCAACACCACTTATTATAGAATATCCGCCCAGTTGCCCACGAAATATGTAATTTGATATCAATCCTAATAGATCAGAATTAGCAGTTAATATCTCAGTGTTGCCTTCATAGGGAGCACCTTCTTGCAATAATCCATTGCCGATAAATAGTCTGAGTTTATCTAGTGCCCAGCCAAATTCACCAGAATTTAATTGGCCAACATCTTGAAGATAACCACGCCTAACTTGGATTTGAGAAATTTGTATTACAGCCATTGGATTTCACCTCTATTGCTGTATTTAGTTGTTTTGGTAGTACTCCGCAACACGATCCCACCAACGATTGGCCCACATATCAAAATCCTTAGATTCTAAGATAAATTGTTGATATTGCGGTTCGCCCCACTGTCCTGGTCCTATTTCATCTGGTTTAACGCACATCATAATAACACCCTTGCGTATGTTAGTACCATGAATTTCATTGTGAGCAAGTGCATATGCTGCTAATTGCAAATAGTAGTCACTAATGTATTCTTCTTTTTTAGGTTTATTAGTTTGTTTAAAATCCAATATGCTTTCGTCGCCGTTATGTACACCCACACAATCAGTCGTTCCTGCATAAAGTTTAGGAAAATATAAAGGAACTTCGCTACCCCATACTTCTGTAATTTTATCAAACCCGGCCAAGATGACTTTTTTAGCCATTACAAGACTTTGATTTGCATAAGGGTTTGATACTGTTTCTTTAAGAGTTTCGCCCTTGATGTGATCTTCAAGATATTTGTGCATCCTAGTGCCACGATTGGCTGCTTCGGTTGTAATCTCTTGAGCTTTTTTTTCTCCCATTGCTCGCCGCCAATTGGCAAGTGCGATACGAGATTCTGCCGGTTTTGTTTTGTCTAGTATAGTAGTGACACTAGCTACGCGATCCCCGCTGGGTGTAACATAATGTCGTTTACCGTCAACTAACCCTCTATCCAATGGAACATAGTTAAATTTATTAATTAGCATATAGGCTATAGTAGCACAGCTAACAAAATAATACAACCGGGGGTTTGTTATCGTTGATTTGAATATATTCTGAAACTTTCCCCACATCCACATCGATCACGTTCAATTGGATTAATAAAGTCAAACCCTTCATTGAGACCATCGCGTTTCCAGTCTATTTTAAGATCGTTTAAATAAACAGAATCTTTTCCGTTTACCCAAACTGTCACGCCGTGGCTGTCATACTTAAACCAGTCACGAGTAATTGGTGCGTAGTCTATATATTCTAAAACATAAGCTAGTCCTGAACAACCTGTAGTTCGTATACCGACAGTAAGGCCTATACCTTTACCACGCTTAGATAAATGTTGTTTGACTTTGTTTGATGCTTGTTCAGTTAACGTAATCATATTATGACAACTGATAAATTTTGTTTGTTATCTTCTATTCAATGCACGTTTTGACATAGAGCTTACAGTATCTTGCGGGTTACTACCGTCCATGTCATGTGCTGATGTTCCGTCGTCACCGTCATCGCCAATTGACATTGTATCGTCGATGTTACCAATTTCAGATTTCAAGTACACCATTTTGTTTCCACTATCATCATCTCTAACTCTGCTGATTAGATTTTTGATACTGGTATTGTTTGGGTCATCGTAGGCCTTCATCAATGAATCTACGTTGAACATTTCCGACCCAGGAAGATTTTTTATCATTCCAATTAAAGAATCTAATCGTATCTTTGGTTCTTCATCAGTGTCAGCATAACGATCTCTCACAGTTTCAAGAGCCGCAATTAAATTATTAATTGATGCTCCGTCAGATTTATTCTCTGTGATAAATTCGTAAAATCTCATTAACGTTTTTCTCTACCAACTGGTTCGGTTCCGCCTGCTGCTGCATCAGTCGCTGAGAAAGAATCCATGTCGCTGGATTCGTCGCCGGGCATTTCACCAGCTGGCATTGCACCCATATCAGCAACTCCCATGTCAGCACCGCCCATTGCCATTCCGGTCGGGGCTAGTTGTTCGCCTGCAAGTTGACGTGCTGCATTATCTGCTTGCTCGCGAGCTTGTGTCATGGAATCTAGCATTCCAGTTAACAGTTGGCCGACACTAGTTTTAAATGCATCAGCTTGTTCATTACCAATTTGGTCACGAATAGTATCAATTAACGCAGGCATCTGTTCTACTTGCATTTTGCTTAATTTTTCTAGCATGTCTTGGATACTGTCAACCATATCTTTAGCTGCCAGGATGGCTTCGCTCTTGCCCATTTCGCCTTCCATAAGTTGACGATTTTCAGCAATCCATTTTTTTAGTCCTTCACGAACCATTAGCAATTCCATATACTTAGAGTTCTTTTCAGCAGTATGTGCTCCATAGCTACGTCTAATAGTATTAATGTTTTCATTAATAGTATTGCTCAAATGCAATGCTTTGCCGTAGTTTAAACGGCTATAATCAATAGTATAACCAAAACGTGTACTCATAATAGAGTTCATTTTTTTAGATGTTACAATTGGGTTAATGTCAGTGAGGTTCATATTAAGTAATTCCTAGAATTTAATATATTTAGCCGAGTTTAAACTTTTTTCTAAGTTAGATTTGGCTATTGTAAGTTTGCTTGCAGATTCTTGATATCTAACTAAAAATAAATCAATTTTTTGTTGATCTTTCTTCTTTTGTGCTTGTTTAAATCTAAAATAGAAATTTTCAGATTTAATTGTTAGTTTACTAACTTCTGTATCATTTTTTAAGATAACATCTGCTTTTGTATCTTTACCGGTTTGATTAAAAATTGCATAGCATATTGCAGCTAACTTGCTGCTAAAAATACGGACTGTATCACTGAATCTGTAATGCACTTCCCACCAATCGCTATCAATTAACTTTATAGCATAGTTTCCTACTACATACCCGTTTTTTCCAATGGCTGCTATAAAAGGCATTTGATTGCTTTTTGTTTGTTTTGCAATTAAATCAGACAACTCGTCCTCGCTCCAGTTCTTAAAATAAGACACTGCTTGAGCAACCATCTGTTCAACTGTTGATATTTCTATAGAATTTGATTTCGCCATTGTTATTTTTTCTAATTAATGCACCTTTATTAACCAACTGTGCTGCAAGATGCTGCTCTCTCAGATCCAATGAAGATTTTAGTATTCCAACTCCGTCATCAAATTTTAACATCACGTCCGACTCCTCATTGGTAATCGGCATGCGAATTTTGTTGGTTAATTCAATGATTTTCATTTTAATATTGCTAAGATACTATCTGCATGTGCAGTGGCCCAACTTAATACTATCATGCCACCACCAAATGTGTACATCCATTTGTCTTTAAGACGTTCCATGGACGATATCTTCTTTGCCATTTCAGCATGTTGAGTACAGCTGGTTTGATACATTACTTCTAATTTTGCTTCAATGGTATCTCTAGTTTTATCTAGACAGTTGTGCATATCTTTTACGTCTACTTTTAAGTCGTCGAGTTTCTCATTGAGATTCTCAACCTTAGTTTCAACTATTCCTAGTCGCTCTGTCGTAGTTGCCATAAATTCCTTTTCATGCTCCTAAATAAGAGACTAATAAGCTATTTAATCCAAATTGGAATAAACTTCGAAATAGATATTTTTAAACTCTCCATTAGTTTGAAATAATGGCAAATCTAATTTCACTGACTCGGTTAAGTTGATTATTATTGGAATACTATCAAAATCATGTGCAAATAAGTTAGTAGGATTATTAATGTCTCCAAATATATCTTGCTGCTCTACATAAAACATAAATTGCCAACAATTTTGTAATCCGGTAAACTTTTTTCCAAACTTGTAAAGTGATAAATTAACTTGAGTTGAAGTTTGTGCAGATACCATATCCTGCGGCTGTGTACGTAATCCTAGTATTTGTAATACAGTTTCCCAATTCCTTTGTTGATTTCTACGCAATTGGTCAAAGTCTGATCTATAAACTCCGGTGTCTGTTATGTCTACTAGTGTATAACCTATAAATCTTGTTCCTATGTCGCTCATCAATATATTTATTTTGATAAAATCTAGCCATAAAAAAAGCACCATAAAGGTGCTTCTTTTATTAATCAATATTGATTAAGCGAAGTATGAAACTACTGCTGCTGTAACACCAGTTACTGCGCCAAAGTCTGCACCAGCTGCTGGTGCTGGACCTTCGGTGATGATATGTACTACATCAGTGGTACCACTAACAAAGCCACCTGTTGTGTCGCCGCCAATAGCTAAAACTGAGGCAGTTTGTTGAATGTACTGTACAACTGCATCTAATTCAGTTTGAGTCATATTTGTCTTACTGAAAGAAGTTAACGAGATTTGACGTCCAGCTGCGCTGTAAACTTCCGATTTGCCATTTACTCTTGTAAAAATTGCCATGATATTTTCCTTTTAAAATTTACGCTTTCGCGTTACAAATATTTATCAAATATTTAAAATTTTCACTTGTTAAAGTGGGCTGCACCAAATGTCCCCCTGCTTACCAGCTTAATTAAGCCTATACTGCTAGGAAATACAAACCCTTCTCCGCCGGGTTGTCCTTTAATAGTCTGTTCTATGCCGCCCACTTGACTCTCTAATTGTTGAACCAGATTGTCTTTGAGTACATAGATAGCATTCCAAATATCTACTAGATCTAGGTATTGTTGCTTATGCGTTATTAAATAACCAGGAATTGGTTTTCCATTTTTATCTAATTCACCTGTACCAGTTACTAATAGCTTTACCTGTTTGGTACTGATATTTCCTTTAGATAACCAAATATCTAAGTCTTCATTGGTTTGCTGTGTAATTTTTTTATTAAAATAGGTTTGAATTGCAGATCTTGCAACACCATCAATACTATTTAAAAACGACTCAGCATTGGCACCTTTGCGTCCATTTAGCAATGAATCTGCTTTAGAAAACAATTGCGAAGGATAATTTAATGCAAACGATATACCAATTTTTGGCTCAATAACTACAACTTCGCCGCCGTTGCGCAAGCCAGTTTTTCCATCCCATGGTGCATTGTTCTTTTGATGTACTACAATTATACCACGTGTGTTTTTATTAATTAACTGCCCATATTTTGAATCAGGTGCAATCTTGTAGTCTACAGTAGTAGGAGCAAATTGAAATTTGCCATCTACCATATTAACAGGCCCTGACTGCATTAAATCGCCCTTGAATACTGCTTTTTCTACTACAGCAAACTCAAGGCCGCGCCAGATTGTTTTAATTTTTTCATACAAATCTCCCCTATTAGATCCACGTGCCTGATCATATTCAAGCCATTGTGCAGGGCTTGTAGCTAATACTCCCTTGGGATACATGTATTTGTCTGAGCAAAAAAATGTACCATCTTCCCGGCGCCCAAAGAACAATGCAATACCACCATCCCATTTAATGGAGATGCCGTTTGGTGCTGCTACAACTTGTTTAAGTGCAGTTAGATATTTTTTAGCTTCCGCAACCCCAGAAAAAATACTATCCTCTGGATGTGGTATTCTCGGCCCTTCGGTAGCTTCAATTAAATAATCTACAAACGACTTTTTCATAGGTCGGCTAGTTTCCTAAACCAAGCCGGGCTTCCTGTCTTAACTGCTTCGTACAGTTTAATTAAGCCTTTATTCTCGTCGGCTCTTGCTTGTGCTAGTTTAACTTCTTTATCAGGGTCATTTTCTAATGCTTTAATCATCGACCTTACGCTATTAAATGCATCACCTTTTTCTCTCGGTGGTGGGTAAAACAAAATCTTAGCTGCTTGATCTCTAGTTCTTGCTACAATTTCGCCTGTTTCTCTATTAACTAATTTTGCTGCAAATGGATCAAACTTTAATCCCAATGGTTTTGCTATGCTGCTGATTAATATAAAGATTTCATTACCTTTAAAATTATCATCATCATACATACCGCGTGGACCGTGTTGGTGCCAATGCGCAACTATCTTTGCTTCTTCAATTACCATATAATCAACTTGTGCAACTTTAGAATGGTGCGTACTCTTTTGTAAGTAAGGAATGCCTGCATGTACATTTCTTCCTTTGACATTGGCATCTATTCCTTTAGCTTCAAGATATGTTTGCAATGCAACTTTCGCGGCTTTGATTGTTTCTTCGGGAGTATTTTTATGTGTTTTAAACAAAGTAACTAGATCTATTGCTTCGATCATCAAATCAATATCGCCAGATGGTTTCTTTTTAAATCCTGCAGAACCTATATCTACTTGTAAATTCTTTAACAATTCTTTAGGCAATAGTCGTTTAGCTGTTTCAACTACATTAGGAACATCTTCGCGATTGACAGGTTCGGCTGCATCGATTGCATTACCGCCTTCGTTTATCATTTCTTCTTCTAATGCCTTGGGAGGCTGTGGACCTCTTGGTGTTGAATTTGATTTCATTAATTTTAAGCCGTTTATTTCAGGAACAGTAGTTGTACTATTTGCATCTGGTGGGAATGTCTGTGGTTCAAACCATCCTACATCTTGTGCCATCTTTGGTCCTTGTGTTTGCCCGCCAGGTTCCATTGTTGGTTCAATTCGAGTTGTTCCCTTGGGTTTTCCGTAATCTGGACTAGCAAGTTGCGCCAATTCGTCTGCCGACAATAAATGATCTATATTGGATTTGGCAGATGGTAGTCCGGCAACACCGGGTTGTTTTTCTGGTGCGGCACGAGCATTTACAGCCGCTGAGAATGCGGCGGCAGCAGCAGCCAAATCATCGGCTTTAGTTGTTGTCCCTGCTTGTTTTTCTAATGCTGCTTTTAACGCTGGATACCGAGGATCGGTAGGCATTACTTTACCAGCATCTTTTCCCTTTGCCCCGGCGACAGTAATTGATCCGTCTTTATTTACTACAGACGGAGCAGCCGGGGGTGACACAGGTGCCGGGGGTGGTGATGGCTGTACTAATAATTTTTCTAATGCAGATATTGCTTTTGGATCTGTTATTTTTAAAGTTTTTGTTTTCTCGTCGGTCCAGCCTTGTGGTCCTTTGACAAATTTTATACTTGTAGGAGTTCCTACCGGTCTTGAATAATTATTGGTTGGCGGGCGTAGTTTACTATGAGCAGCAATTGCTAAATCTACTCCGTCGTCAACAGACACACCGGGTGGCAAGTTTGCTGTCATTGCTCGTACATCGGCTGCAGGAAAAGACTTACGCAATTCTGCTTTTATATCTGCAAGTATGCTTGGATCAATTTCGCCAGCAGCGGCCGCGGCAGGATCGACTGTATTACTGGCAGTTTTTGCCATATTTTTTATCGGATCGGGCGCTGTACTAGCGGCTGGGTTAGCTGCTGTACCTGCTCCTAAATTTCCAACGGCCCCTGCCCACATGCCTGTAGTTTGTGCCATTCCGGGAAAGTTTGCTTTTCTGTAAAATTCTTCAGTTCTTTTTGCAATATAATCATACATTGAACGTGTATCGTTTGGTGACTGTATAGTCGGCAGCGGAACTTCAGTTACATCGCCGTCTACTAGTGCTTCTTTAAATTGTGCATCCGACCAAGCCTGTATTGCTGCATTAATAGCAGTAGCATCTGCCTGTGGGTTAACTACCAGCCATTTGCCCCAATCTGCAAATGAGTCGTCTGTGCTCATTTTTAGTCGAGCTTTCATTTCTTTTTGTGCTGCCGACATTTGCCCCGAACTTGGTGCTTGGTCCCAACTGTCTTTGCCGCCTTGCATAGCACCTTTATATGCTCCTTTTAATGCGCTTCCTGCGGCTTTGATGCCATCCCACAACCCTTCGTCGACAATAATTTCATTAGTTTTCATTTTTAATCTTTCTTATTCCACGAACAAACTTTGATGAATCACCGCTTTTAATACTATTAAACAAACGCTTTTCAAGTTCGGCGGCTGTTTCAACATCGTAGTTTTCTTTAATAAAACTCATTAAATTTATTGCACTCTGAATCAGATTTGTGGCACGACTTTCTACAAAATGTTGCTTGTCCCTATTAGTAGGTATACTATCTAACTCAGCTAACAGACTTCTAGTACGTTTTTGCAAGGAATATCTCCGTAATATGATATATTTATACCTGAAGTCGATTATTAAACTTCGCGATTACTCTTTAGTCCTTTTAGCATATTCCTAAGATTCGCACTGTCCGATTGCACGTTTTTAACCACAACGGGCTCTTGTGTATGACTATGTTCTGCCGGCCCACGGGATTTAATTTGACTCATAACATCATCTGCTTTGCTTTTGTAACTAGATTCTGTAGTTTCCGTTACACCAGAATCTGTAATTCTCATAGTGTCAATATTGTAATCCAAAATAACTTTTTGTCCTACACCAGTACTACTACGAGATTTCATACATTGCAATTGGTATTTACCCTGTTCTTTCATTGATCTGCTGGTAAAGATACCAAACACATTATCTGCTGTATTAATTTTACTAATACCACCCGAGATATGACTATGATCGTATTCTACTTCTTCTACTGCACTACGATTCAATTGACTTGCAGTTACCATTAGTATCTTTAACTCTTTAGCTAAATTACGTAATTCCTCACTGACATACTTATCTTTAACAAACAAATCGCTAGGACTAACTTTAGCACTAACTGGCATTAGCAAGTCCAAGTAGTCAATCATAATAAAATCAACTTGCCGACCTTTTTGTATTTGATATTCTTTTAAGTATGCTCTAATATCGTTAATGTTACTCTGTGCTGGTAAACTTTTTACCTGATAGCTACCTGTTTTTTTACCAAATATTTTAACTTTAAGTGCAGTTGAATCAACATCCTTACGTATGTCTTTAGTACCTGTACTAGTGACCATTGCATCAGTTCTTAAACTAGTTAGTTCTTCACTCAACTCTAAAGAAATATACACACCATTTAGTCCTGCATCAAGCCAATTTAATGCCATGTTCATCATTACCAATGATTTACCCGAACCCGATCCACCTGCAAAGATGTTTAGTTCACCGCGACTAAATCCACCATACAGTAGCCTATCCATTTGCGGCCAACCTGTACTAACTTGTCCACCCGAATTAAAATACTTGTTGATACGTGCCACAGGATCTGCGAAGTAATCTGTACCCATATCTTTAGTAAGACTAATTTGTACTGCATCTTTAATTAATTTCTCTACTGGATCGTAGTCGCCTTTTTCTAATAAGTCTGCTGCCTTTAAGATTGCACGTTCTAGTTCTTGACGTCTAGTAAAACTTTCAAACTCATTCATAAACCACTCAAGTAATCCGTCATTGAGTTCTGGTACTGGTTTTAAGTCAACTTTAGTTACTGCACGTATTTGATCTAATCCCGGCAATGATATATACGTCTCAGAATAGCCAGCAATAAACTTAGCACACTCACGTAAACTACGATCAAAGTTTTCTGGATTAAAAATGTTTTGAACACGCACATAGCTATGCCCATCGGCTACCATTATTTCTAAAAATAACTTTTGTAAATCTGCTGAATATTCTTTGTTCATATGTTAGTTATATAGCTTACGTTTTCTAAGCTGAATTTTTAGCCTACCTGTTTCACGGCCATCTAAGATGGATTTCAATGCAAACAATTTTCCATAACGTACTACTGCTTCATTGATGTCTTTACAAGTTTCTAACCAAACTGGGAAACTAACGGTCCATCCGTATTCAATAGCTTGGTCGATTAATTTTGCTCCTGCTGGATCACCATCTGGGACTACCACAACTTCTTTCCCTAAACTATCAATAATATCAGCTTGTGATTCGCTGCATTCATTTCCTAATACAGCAACACCATCGATACTCATTGCATCAAACGGACCTTCACATACTACTACAAATCGACTACTAGGTCGTTGCCGGTCTACGTTAAACACATATCCGGGTTCATACTGTGAGTAATATTTTGGCTTAACTGCCGGATCCCACGTTCTTGACGTATAGCCAATTGTATTATTCTGCCAGGTGCATGGAATTATTAATCTTCTGTTTAAATTATGCGCCAATGTACTACTGGTATAAAAAGTATACTCTGCAGGGTCAATTTGACGTTCAAGTAAGTACTCTAAGGCAGCTAAATCTTGTGATTCTAATAGATTAACTGCATCTTCTGGTAGTACTCTGGCTTTAAATGTTGGCTGTTCTTTATCCGTTTCTTTTATAGTTTCGGGTGCTACTAGATCTTTTATACGTACAGCATCAATTACTAGTTTCCTAATAGTATTTTCGTCTGCACCCAGCCATCCTAGCAATTTCCTAAACTTGTAAGTTAAATGGCGCCCGGGCTGATATCCGGTTTTAAAATTACAATTGAAACAAGCATAGCTAACATGGCCGTCACCATTGCTAATAACTCCACCACGTCCTCTTGTATCTACACTCTCTCCATTATGTGGACAGCAGACCGCATTACCCGAAACCCAACCTGATGCAGATGATCTAGTTTTTCTATTAGAAGTCCACAGATTGTTAACTGTTTCTTGGATAGTGTTCAGCATATCTAGTAGTATACACTATCTAAGAAACTAAAACAAATGATATTAAGCCAATTCTAATTGTTTGTTCAAACCATCTACATAAAATTGTAAGTTTGATAGTAATCGAGAATCCCCCGGGCATAGGCGCACTGCTTCTTTGCCATGTTTAACTGCGTCAGTAAACAATCCCAAATGGTATGCCGACAATGCTGCATGATCGTAGGGCCTATAACCCCAATTACGTGCTTCGGTCCGATAACTGGTTGTTATGGTAGTAAGAGCCAATGCTTTAGTTGCTGCCCAATAACAAGTATGCCAATCCGATCCTGCATATGCAGCATCGGCTAACTCCATCCAAGTTTCTCTACTGGCATTCCACTCTAACACAGCCTTCATCCCGTATTCAATGCTTTTGGCACTGTCGCCTAAATTTCGATAACAACTTGAAATATATCTTAAACTTGCAGCACGTTCTTCGTCCCACCATGCTTCGGGCATTTTTACGTGATGTTCTAATTCTTTAATTGCTTCTGAATAACGACCTTTATACATTAACTCACGCCCATAGTAATGACGCATACGATCACTATGTGGATCCTCCTTAACCCCTAACTCGAGTAATTGCAAATACGATCCTCTGCTCTTGTCAGGGTCCGATCTATGATGTAATTGTATTTCGGGAATGTTAACTATAGGAAACTCTGGTTCACCACTGGCATTATATAAAACCTCATGGCATGGGAATTTCCATTGGAATCCTTTTCTGCTATGTATTTTACTAATATGAAATCTACCTTCGGGTGTTACACCGTCTGGTTGCCAATTCCATATATAGTCATACTTGATCCTGGAGATTTGACCACGTTGTTCTTGCCAATGTAATTCGATTAATTCACTCCAACCTGGTTGTAAGCATTCGTCTAAGTCTATACTAATACATAAATCAATATCTAACGGAACAAGACTTAATGCTATGTTTCTGGCTACATCAAACCTCCATGGTGTTTGCATTATGTTATATACAGTAGCACCCAACTCTCTGAGTCTATCAGCTGTTCCGTCGGTTGATCCGGTATCACAAACTAACACAAGATCGGCACCTGCACAATGCGCCATAAATCTATCTACATGTTTTATTTCATTTAATGCAATTGTATATATACAAGTTTTTGCTTTGGGAATTGGTGGATTTCGCTTTAACTCTTCATTTGCCAATATATCTCGTGTAGTTGACCAATGTTGAATTGCAAATACTGTATCTGTGCCATTGTACGGTGGTGCTCCGTAATGATTTGGTATAAAATAGTATGAAGGCCAGATTTTTAAACCAGTATAATTAAGTGAGTTGTATGCATTAGTCAGTCTAGTGGGTCCGGTTTTAATCCAGGGCGGGCCGTCTGTTATGTCAGGATCGTTGTATATTTCGTCAACTATGCTTTTGAAGAACTCATTGCCAGGAATGGATGCCATATAACCAACAGCAATAAGACCCGGTCTTGCTTCTTCGTTTTCCCACCCTGCACATGCCTCTGCATCAAATAACCAATCTTCCAATTTAGTAACACATTCTGCATCTGCATCTACACAAAAGCCTCCATGGTTATATAATATTTCATAACGCATTATATCAGCAATAGCACTTTTACGACTTACTTCGAATTTATCATCGTCCCACAATGATTCCATTGCTTTTTTATTTTTCCAAGGATAATTATTGTAATCATGATTACCCCATAGTCTTACTTCCCAGTCTGGGTTCAAGGTAGACCAGGTTTGTATGTATGAGTCGGGTCGCTTTTCTTCGTCACCTACCCAAATTATATGTATAATTTTTGGTATTTTAGTCATATTGTTCTTTATTTCAAAATAGTTTATTATTGTCTCTCTATTCCACATCAGCATATATCTTTTAGGATCGGGAAGATTCCAATCTTGTATTGAATCAATTGGTTCTGGAAAATTATAAGGAGCATGCAAAAAATTTATGTATCTTGACTTTCCTTCAGTAATGTCATTTGTTGAATTTTTTTCATAATGATTTGATACCAATATGTATTTGCTACCACTATCAATAAAGTTTTGTAATACACGGTCAATGTTTTTAAAACTTAAATGGAATAAGCAATCTCTGCAAAAAAACAAATCAACTGTTGGCATTTTATCTTCAGTTAAATCAAAATTGATAAAATTAACCAAAGGATATTTTTCCTTGTTATTAGTTATAAGGGAATCAACTATATCGCCACCAATATAAGTAAAATCTGCTGCCTTAAGGAATATTGTAGACATCCACGAAAAATCTCCGCATGGAGCATCAAACATTGATTTGATGTTATGTTTTTCTATTAGAAGTGGCAGTGCAGCTCTGATATGTGCAGTATACTCTAAAGTGGATCCCGGTCCACATATAGTAGTTCCCCAGCGGCCGTTTTCTACTATGTCTGTAAAAATTAATTTCATAATTAATACTTATTAACCAATGCTCCTGTTAGAAAAATATTTCACCTGGCCTAGTATGTAATACTTGTGTTAAGCTACGTGAGCAAGTTATATGTTAATTAACTTTTAATTGTAGCTAGTTTTAACTTCTCTAAGATCTTGATATACATCCAACCTATGTCAAATTCAAACCACTTACGGCTAAACTTAGGATTAGCAATGTCTGCATGGTGATTATTATGTAGTTCTTCCCCACCCACAACTATACCCCATGGACTAATATTGCGACTATGATCCTCGGTCTCGCTATTGCGATATCCCCACCAGTGGCCCATTCCGTTGATAAAACCCGCAGCCCAGAATGGTATCCATAACATTTGTGCACCCCACACTACAAATCCCCATGGCCCAAATAATACGAGATCTATGACCAACATTACAAGAATGCCCAGGCGATGGTGGGGTGTATAAAGTTTACGTTCGATCCAGTCTTTGGGAGTACCCATTCCGTATTTCATAACCATGGCCGCATCACTGCCTGCACGGTTATAATACTTGACTCCGCCAAATACTAGATTCCATATGCCGTATACATGTGGACTATGTGGATCGCCTTCTACGTCTGTGTTCTGGTGATGCTTGCGATGAACTGCTACCCATTGCTTGGTGGTCATACCTGTTGTGAGCCATAGCCAGAAACGCATAGCGTGTGCTAGTACTGGATGGAATTCTACGCCTCTATGACTTTGACTACGATGTAGATACAAGGTAACGCATATGATGGTAAGGTGTGTGGCTATGAGTGTGAATAAGATTTCTGTCATTGTGTGCTTACCAAATTAACATCCAACCTTTCTAACTTGTTTTCTACATAATCTCTAATGTATTCAGCAGAGTACTGTGCGGGTTGTTCTTGTAGACGCAATCCCGCAATGTATTTGGGATCAATGTTGGCAAATTCTTCCAAAGGTCTTAGTGCTCTGGCATCTTTGACAAACTTCATATCCCGAATAGGATAGATGTTGTTGAATCTATTACTGGTCAATATACCGTCAGCAAACAGGTTCAAGTGATACCGAGTCCACACATTGTAGAAACGCACAGATTCTTGAATGGTTTCTTTTGAAATCAGTGTGACTTCTTCGCCCTGTTCATTAAATGTAATAGTGCCCACTGGGGTAGTGTCTCTTACCAACATGGTAAACGCACCTGCTTGTTTGTTAAACACATGGTGTCCCACTGTGCGTAACACAGTTCCGTCACTGAATGTGAATCGATTGTGTTCCCTGTGTGTTTCTTCCCGTTTAACAAACACTGGCAGTGCTTCACTAAACTCACCCAAGTCAAAGTTCCATACACGTATTAAATCATTGTATCCAACATCTTCAACAGCTTTGTGTGATCCGTCAGCCATGGTGATCATTGTGCCTTCCACAAGACAAACCACACTCCATGAACCTGTGTAGATATTACTGGTGCAGGCTTGACTGCCACTGCCAATAGATATTTCTGTAGTCAAATCATTTCCGGAGCCTGCTAAAGAGAGCGCAGGTGATGTATATATGTTAGAACCAGGATTGACTGTTAAGTTGAAAGGCCCGTCAGAGGCTGCGCCCCCAGACCATTCAAACACAACACTGGCAAAGTCAGACTGTGAAACAGTGGAAGTAAAATCAACAGTTGCTACCCTGGTGTTGTAGTCTACTGACACATTGGTTATTGTTATACTGGCCGGCGCCACAGGGAAGTCCGTGCTTTGAGTCACACCCGTGTTGGTGATTGCGTGGTTGTTGCCACTGGTATCCATTAACGGAGTGGCTGAGTCCAAGAACAGTCGAGTATTTGCGTCAACACCGTAAGTTGT